>Ga0307513_10000179_pt1 | contig 91340 bp, 43 predicted proteins | sample 15_EM_MG_FD_202174 | JGI IMG/M metagenome (GOLD analysis project Ga0307513, IMG submission 202174) | Populus trichocarpa ectomycorrhiza microbial communities from riparian zone in the Pacific Northwest, United States - 15_EM | ecosystem: Host-associated > Plants > Roots > Unclassified | place...
TTTTTTTTTTTGACAATTTTCTCAAAAGAGAAAAAGAGAAAAGGTTTTCTGAACAAATGATGTGGAAATTATTTTGTTTTTATTTTGAATTTGTTCTTAAAGCTTGAATGAAGTATGTATAATGAAAAGGCCTAGGTTAAGCCGACATGAATTCAGCTCTACCTAGTCTATGAATAGGCCTCCTCGTGCTTAATGGTAACTTCGATGACCAGATTGGGCAGATACCAACGATCTTGTAACAGTGTCCTAATTCCTAAATCAACAGCTCACTAATTCTTCATACATGACTCCTTTTTCTTTCCTGAACAAGAATATCTTATTATGGCTCAATGGATTTGTACGTGTAATGCCAATGACTTTTTGTTTGGTCCTTATTGTAATAACATAAAGAGCCATGACTAATGTTTGGATGTTGTCTTTGAATATCTTTTAAGATATCCAAGAAGACAGACACCAGATAAAAAAAAAACATGTTTTGTGAATAATAAGTAATTTGACCAATGTTAGCAACCAACCTTTATATTTATATAGTTAGATTTGTGTGTAATAATAAGGATGCAATACACTACACAAGATCACAAAACTATACAAGGTAAGTAGTATAAAAGTTGTACAATATAATTTCCATGATACCCCCCACCCCCGAGGTGAAATTGAAGACTCCATATGAAGCTTTGACCGAAATCGAACAAAGGTAGCATGAAAAAGAGGTTTAGTGAGAACATTATCTAGTCGAGCCTTAGAAGAAATAAACAAAACCTAGAGCTCTTTCTTAGTAACTCTATTACGAACAAATGATATTTAACATCAACATGTTTAGTAAAAGCATGAAAAATAGAATTCATAAATAAATATATGGAACCTAAATTATCACATCATAATATAGCTGGACAAACAGGGGAAAGCTGAAGTTTTGAAAGAAAGGAGCGAGTCCATAAAACCTCAATAATACCATCACTTAAAGCCTTGTATTTGGTTTTGGTAAAAGAAAGAGCGATGATTTTTTACTTCATAAACTTCCAGGATATAGGAGTAGTGCCTAGATAAACAAGATAATAACTAGTAGATTTATGATCATCAACACTTCCAGCACAATCAACATTAATAAACCAATGAAGAGAAAAGGTTTAAACTACTAGTGATTTGTAAACCATGGCTAGTCGTAGCGTACAAATAACACAAGATACATTTAACAATAATCCAATAAGCATTAGTAGATGCATGCATAAATTGATAAACCTTATTCACTATATAACATACATCAGTCCTTGTGGAAGTAAGATATTGGAGAGCACTAACAATTTGTCTGTAGCATGTAGGGTAAGAGTACAAGACACCAAACAACATGATGAACTTTAAGGAGAAATATGTAATAGTATTAATAGGTTTACAAGAAGAAATACTAATTTTGTAAAGAATGTCAATAGTATACTTCTATTGAGTAAGCATAAGACCCATAAAAGTAGATTTAACTTAAATTCCCAAGAAATAATACAAATAACCTAAATCATGAAGCTTGAACTCTGAACCAAGAAAGGAGTTCAAATGTTAGAGCAAGGTTGATTTACTCATAGTAAGTAAAACATCATGAACATACACAAGCAAATGAAATATATCACTACCACAAAGAGAATGAACAAAGAAGTATCAACTTTAGAAGCTTGGAAATCAATGGAGAAGAGATAATCACTTAAGTGATTGTACCAAGCCCGAAGAGTCTGCTTCAAGTCATATAAAGACTTATGAAGATGGGAAAAACGAGAGGAAAAAGTACAGTGAACAAAACTGGTAGTTGTTTCATATACATCTATTTTAAAAGTATCATATTCAAGAAGGCATTATGAACATCGAGTTGATTAATCCGCTAACCTAGATAAATGACAATAGTAAGAATCAAATAAATAATAGTTGGTTTAACTACATGACTAAAAATCTTTAAATAATCAATCATTTCCTATTAAGTAAACCTTTTAGCAAGTAAATGAGTTTTATATCTCTCAACACTACCATCAATTTGCCTCTTAATTTTATACCCTCAATGACTATTAACAATATTCATATATGAGTGAAAGGGAACCATAACCTCTACATTAAAAATGCCATAGGCATTGGGGTTTTTTTTTTCAATTTTAATTTGGGATAATTACTAAAAACTTTTGTAGTTTAGTTATTTTTTTACTTTATCTTAATTCTTTCAAAAATTATACTTTGTATCCTCGGCCAACTTAAAATTTAAAATAAAATAAAAAGATAAATTTATCATCATATATAATATAATACAAACACACACATAACATTTCAATTCCTTCTCTTTCGTTCCCTCTCTTCATCTTTTCTTTCTCTTTAAACATCGACAATTAACAGTCAAAATTCATGTAATTAAACTGAAAAATTAACCTTTAAAACACAAAACCAAAATCAAAATTGTTCCTTTTATTGTAAATAACAAAACCCAATATGGTTTCAATTTGGATACTAAGAAAATCAAATCTTTCACACATGGCTAATGAAGAAACCAATTATCAAAGCCTCATTAATAATTAGAGGGGTGAGTGGTGTTCGTGTGCCAATGATTTGTTGGGTTTTTTTAATCCACAAGTTTTTATTTTAACAAGCACGTGACACGAATAGGGTTAAATCTGCAGTGCTCTTTCTTTTGTTGTATTGTCAGGGAACTTCTTGCTTGTGCGATGATGCGACCAATGGTAAACTTCGCTAGCCCATGGTAGTCTTTTATTATTTTATGCTGTCATTTTCCTTCTTTTTTTTCTTTTGGTTTTTCATGTTCATAAATGAAAGAATTGAAAGGATTGTCGTTTCTAAGGCTCATCAAAGAGTTGTTGTATCATAAGAGACATCTCATATTTGTCCCTAATTTCATCTTCCCAAAAGTCCAAGATGAACATCAACATCTATATTCCATATTCAATATGAGCACCAATTTCTCCACAAAAAAATGAATGTAAAACAATACACATGCAGGACTATCAAAGCACCATTTTTGCAAAGATCAGCCTTGTGGTTAAGGTAGTTTCAATTCTTCTTTCAATTCCTTTATGTTCTTTATCTATCGTACCAAGATGCGAAATTAACAAACCATCATTGAAAATGAGAAGATAGAAGCAGACAAAACAACTTTGGTCATGTGGGGTTTATTTTCTTAAAGAGATCCAATCAAAGATTTTATATTGTGCTTTGGAGGAGTAATAGTCATGTAAGATTGGTTGGAGTATGATGTGGGCATGTTGGCGTTGTAGAGAAATTGTTTAATGAAATGCTTAAAAGAGATGTCAAGATGGAAAAGGTGGTTTTTCTTATACGTGACTCTTTAATCATTAAATAAAATATAATGGCATCTTATTAATAATTTGTCATTTTTTTATAACTTTTTTGTACGTGTTAGAGTGAGAAAATAAAGTGTCATGAAATTATAAATTTTATGATGTAAAATGTAATTTCCAAAAGAATGGAAGAAAAGTGAAAAAATATGACTACACTATAGGAAGTTTTTTGTAATTATCCCTTTTAATCTTAATTTTAATATTAAAAAGACCTAAATTAGAGGGGGGAAAGTTGAACGTGGTCAAGTTTATTATAAAAAAACTAAGAGTACCCCACCTTTTACTATACACCTAAACACATTGCAATATGAATTGCTAAGTGTAATGACAAATTTGCTCTTCTAGAAAAACAACAAACTTGCTATTAGAGGTAATATGATTTTTTCCTCAAGTTACATTGGTCATTATCAGATTCATCAGAGATAAATTGTTTTTTTTTTACATTTTTATAGCATAGTAAAATGATTAAATTACCCTTAAAAGAAAAATTTATTTAACTGATGTCTAAAGGCTTTTTCAAATTTTACTTTTAAAGTACATAAAATGACTAAATTACCCTTAGAAGCAAAATTTATTGAACTAGTGTCTAGGGGATCTTTCGTATTTTCATCCTAGTTTTTAAGTTATGATCAAGTTCATCTAGGGGAAATTTAGTATTTTAATAAATATAAAATATTATCTGAAAACCAAAAGTTGCTAGCACATGTAACCCATATGTCAACACGTGGGATACGTCAGCGCCCTTCGGGTGGCGCCCACGAAGTCGTTTGTTGGCTTTCATGGTTGTGTTGGGAGCAACACACCAAGCTCTTCCAGGTGTTGGGGCGTATATTAGCGGAGAATCGACAATGTGACTACAACTAACTATTTTTCTTGCCTAACCTTCCAAAAATTAAATGTGCCTTGATAATTTGTATTTGTATTGATTTTGGTCCTCAATCTTATGATTGCTATTTGTTTTACTTTTTATACCTTTTGAAATTGATTTTGTGTTTTAATTTTGTCTCTCAACATTTAACTTCATTTAATTTTCTTTTATCCAATTTGTTTTTTATTCTTTTAATTGCTAATTTTGATTTGTTTTTTTTCCTTTTTCTGATTTATTTTATTTTTCAATTTTACCCCTCATTATTTTATTTCATTTCATTTTTAGGGATAATTATAAAAAAAACCTCTTAAGTTTTGATCGTGTTTTCACTTTCTCGTTGTAGTTTGAGAAGTTACACTTTAGATCCTGAACTTTATATCCACGTTAACACTTAACATCATAAAAAAAAAGTCAATAAAAAAATATATGATCATTTACATGTTTGCCATTATATTTATTTTAATGACTAAAAAGACCCTTAAGCCTTAAAATAACAAAATTGTCATCCATAATTTATAATTATAATAATGTCATCCTTAATTCCATAAACACAAATCCATTTTAAGCATTTTGTCAAACAATTTTTAGGCATTATTGGTATTCTTTTTTCTATTGCATTTGGAAAGAAAGGAACCAAATAATTCATAATAGTGTTGCATATAAAAAAAGGAACACAATTCATTCATTCAAGAACATTGCTTGACTTCATGTCTCGATGAATAATGTGTAAGATGCAATTGTGGTGTAAAAAACAAAGTCCCTTCACTACACCTCTAGCAATTACCACACATGAAGAGAATGTTTGGATATGTGAAATTTTAGTGACCTTTTTGGTTGGAGTATCATTTTTTTAGTAAATTCTCTTTTACATGGCTCTTTTTTTCTCTCATTGATTTCATGCTCTGAATAGGGAAAGTATATATCCTTAGTACCTTAAGGTCATAATTTTCCTATTACAATTGCTTCCTAAATGCGAAGCAAAGATGTAAAATGAGGAGGAAATAAAATGCTAATAGATCTAACTACTTAAGAAGAGAGATGCCTAAATAAGAAACTTGTTGTAACCAAGATAGATGCAAAAAATAAAAATAAAAAAGAGACCAACCATGTACTTGTACCTCACCCTAACATGGTAGTTGAAAGACAAATTGCAATTTATGGTATTCTTGTAGTGTCTTTAGTTGTTGTTTATTTGTCAATTTAGGAAGTTCTATGTATGTAACTCTTCAAGGCAATATGTGCAATCTCACAATCTTCTCAAGCATTGGTGATGAAGACGCCACACACTCAAATTCTGGAGGAGCAAAGTTATAGAAATCAAGTTCTTATAATTTGCAAGAATCCTATCAAGAACAGAATCCAATACAATTACAAATGACATGAATATGTGGGAGCTAAGCAAATGGATAATCCTAGTCCATTCCAACATTATCTTGGGTCGCGGGGTCATTATCATATGGGACTAAACTAATTAAGAAGGGAAGGGGGGAAGAGATTGGAAAAAGAAGTTGTCGTGATTGTTATTTGTGTTACATTATATACGAGAGCAATTTCATCTTTTGATCATTTTTGAAATTTTTGTTTGATCTAGAATGTAAAGTATAATTTCTCAAACTACAATGGAAAAGTGAAAACGCAATCAAACCTTATGAAGCTTTTTGTAATTATCCTTAATTATTATACTATACCAGATTTAATCTCTATTTTTTTATTGCTATATATTTTAATTTCATCCATCGATATTTAAATAATTGAGAATTTTGCTTTTTGATATTTTTGTGTTTGCTTTCTATAGAGTAATTCTTATTTCATGACCTAGGTTATGAGTTTGAAAGATTAGTCTGATTTGACTTCGATTTGTTTTAGGTCATTTTCTTAAAATTATTTTTTCTTTCAATTTAATCCTTCGGCATTAAGTTATTGGGCCTTGAGCTTCATGATTTATTTTGCTTTTATTTCTATAGGGTTATCTTAATCTTATATCTTAGGTCTCGAGTTAGTTTACTTAACCAAGTTGACTTATGATTTTTCTTTGATGTTTTTTAATAGTTTTTTTTTTCAGTTTTGTCTTTCATTATTTAGTTTGCTTGAAAGTTAACTTCTATTATTTAATTTAATTTTTTTGTATGAGATTATCCTAATCTCACGATCGGGCCATGAATTTAGCATGATGACATGAGTTGGGTTTTTTTTGTCATTTTTATTTTTTTAGTTCTTCCTTTAATGTTTGATTTGTTGGTAATGGAACTTCATATTTGTTTTTCTTTTTATGAGGTTATCTCGTTCTTATTTAATTTTTTTTTATAAATAAGATTATTAAGAACTTTTAAAAATATTTAAATGATATATTTTCATAATATTAGCAAGTATTTTTTTTTTATCAGTCATTGTTTATTTTTGTCATTGATTTTTTTTATAATCATATTATTAAATTAATCAAGCTTATTAAACTTATTTAAATCAATGACCAAATTTTTTTCTCATTTAAAAATACTATAATCACATGATTTTCTTATATTAAAATAAATTATCGTGACTTGTAGCATCTATTTAGTAACAACTAAATATAATTTATCCTCTTACTTCACTCTATTAAAAGAGTGTTTAACACTTTATTTTTATTTTTAAATATTTTTTAAAAGTATTTTTAATTTGATAAAGATATTAATTTAGTATTTTTTTTATTTTTTAAATAATTTTGATATATTAATGTAAATTTTTGTTTTTGAATATTTTGGATTTTAATGTATTTTTTTATTTAAAAAACTATTTTGAACCACGCCCTTAAGGTCAATTCCGTCATTGAAAAAGCAGACACTCTCACTAACACGCCCATAGTTTCTCTCTCGCTCGTATGTCGCCGGAGCTGAGGCTTCCGTAAACGTTATCCGGCTGGAGAATACGGTTATTTTGTTTCTGAATTCCCGAAATGGAGAGTCTCTAGGATTTTCTTAAGCAAAAGCGTGTTCCATTTTTGACAAGAAGAGATGTCTCGGCAAACGCCATCGTCTCATTTTCTTAAATCGAAGACTCTCGATAACAAATATGTGAGCAGTCCATTTCTCCTACAATCCTCGCTATTTATGCCACTTTTATGCACGTTATGGATTTAATTTTCCGTGTTCTGTTTGGTTGCTGGGAAAATCGAGGTTGAAAAGAGAAATTTCTCGATTCGAGGTTTTGTTTTTTTTAGTGTTTGTTTTGGTGAGTTTCAGTCTAGGATTTGAATTTTAGTTGATTAAGAGATTAAATTTGAACTTAAATTAAAATATGAGACTTCAATTTCGAATTTGTTAATTTATTTATTTTTCTTTAGTTTTATTTAATTTTAATTTTGTTTCCTGATTGTCTCTTAACTATTGGCTTTAGTCAATAACGAATTAGCGCGAATGCATGATTTTTAAGTGAGTATGGTGTATTTTGTTTTTGGTGTAGATGCTTGGAGATGAGATTGGAAAAGGAGCGTATGGTCGAGTGTATAAAGGTTTGGATTTGGAGAATGGGGATTTTGTTGCAATTAAACAAGTTTCCTTGGAGAATATTGCCCAAGAGGATCTTAATATCATCATGGTTTGTTTCTAATTTTCTCTTAAAGATATACATCTGTGTGCAAGTGTACGCGCAACTCTTTTAATCTTAAATGTTGCTAGCTAGTTGAAGATGATGAAGGGCACTGTTATAGATAATTTTCTTGTTACTGTTTTAAGTTGGCCTGAAAGACTAGAGAGTTTATTGCTGACTTTCTTCGGAAACAGCCAACTTCATTTTCTGTGAGCTGTTTAGGGGTTGGCAAAGTTGAATTAAGTAGTTGAAGCATTTACTATTGACATCTCATAGAAAGCCAGAAATGGTTTTGTAGTGGTTATAGTTATTGTCTTTTCCATATCTTCTGTAATTCCTCAAGTGGAACTTCCTTTTAAGCATTTATGTCTGTTAATAAAGCATTTACTTTTAATGTTTCATCTGGTTTTACAATGATATATTTTTTCTGTCTACTTTGTAAGTTTGGCTGACAGTTGCTTCTTTCTTTTTGGGTACAATTTCTTTGGTGGAATGGATTGATGTTTCAGCAAGAGATAGATTTACTGAAGGTAGCTCTTGTTCTTTATTGTTATGTTTGCTTTTTGATTGAATATTCTTTTTTGCTGCACTTGAACTTTTCCTTTGTCAAGTCCATAATTCATTTAAGACAGCATATTTTGGGCATAAGGTTCTGGGCTGACTTTTAAATAAGGACCACTTTGTCAGTTACTGAAACTATTATGGTATCCGTGACCATGGCTTTCTTTACTAAAACCTTACTCCCTTCATCATCTTCTAGAGTTTCTATTGTGGATCTGTGTTTCAAGCATAAAGCAGGATGAACATGATTGTCTTTTATGTCCCCTTCACGCAAGTGGCAAACCCAAAGGAACTTCTTGGGCAGGACCATAGCTGTCTAATGACCTTTATATAATAATTCATATTCATATTCATATTCTAGCATTGGAGGTCCCTGGGCTTTCATGCTTTTAAAGTTAGTCATGACGAGAGTTCCCTCTAGAGAATGCATATTCTCAGTATGTGATCATACTAGTTTGAACATACTAATTTGATTGCAGAATTTGAACCATAAAAACATTGTGAAATATCTCGGATCATCGAAGACAAAGACTCATCTTCACATAATCCTTGAGTAAGTGAGCTCTTATGTTTTTGACTAACTGATAAATGAGGTTCCATGTAAACTCTGCTTCAAATTCATATGGTTTAATTTCTTTATGTTGATGCAGGTATGTTGAGAATGGCTCGCTTGCAAACATTATCAAGCCAAATAAATTCGGGCCTTTTCCAGAGTCTTTGGTGGCTGTTTACATTGCCCAGGTTTTTGATTGTCTCTTCAGTTAGTAGCTGCTTTCTGAGTTTTTTTTTTTCTTTTCTAATTAATGCTTATAAAATATTTTGATTTTAGGTTCTGGAAGGATTAGTTTATTTGCATGAACAGGGTGTTATCCATCGAGATATCAAGGGTGCAAACATATTGACGACCAAAGAGGTAATGCACTGTTTATGGTGTTTTGGTAACGTTTCATTTAGATGTGAGCACCTTACAATTACTTTGATTTCAAATACGCTAGGGTGCTCAATCCAAAATTGTGTGATGTCATATTTATTCTCTCAAATAGTGCATTTCTGTAAATTCAGAGTTGCAGTGTATAATTGCTATATAATGTTAAATCTTGGGAATGATGCACACTTTCCATTTAGGGAAATATATAAGTGACATGACTGTTTATGGCTAATTCAACGAAACCCTTTTCCATTTGACAAGAGTTTTTGTTTGTATTCTTAGACTACTTTTAAAAAATAATGAAGAGAGACGAGGTGCCTATGTGACTATAATGTTTGTAAATGGATGTCCTGTGACGTCACTGTACTTTTTCACCTCTCATGTTTTTTACTTGAAGATTTGCCTTTTTTTTCCTTCATATTATGTTCTGTATTCCTCCTATATCTTTTAAAATGGTGTCTTTAAAGCAGTTACTTGACCTTATTTTTACTTCCAGGGCCTTGTGAAACTTGCTGATTTTGGTGTTGCAACAAAATTAACTGAAGCTGATGTTAATACACATTCAGTTGTTGGAACGCCATATTGGATGGCCCCAGAGGTATTCATCTCTTACCTGCTTTCATTTGCTATATGTTTTTTCTATTTGTTCTAATCCATTATGATCAAAATCATGGTTGGAAAGGATAATACATATGATGTAGCTATTGAGGTGTTTACAAGCCTTGATCATGTGAAACTTGTTTATTTTTCAGGTTATTGAAATGTCAGGGGTTTGTGCCGCTTCTGACATCTGGAGTGTTGGCTGCACCGTGATTGAACTTCTTACATGTGTACCACCTTACTATGATTTGCAGCCAATGCCAGCTCTCTTTCGTATTGTTCAGGTTTGATCAGCTTTATATATATATAAAGTCTTTTCAGTTTATTAAAGTGAGCAATGTTTCCTGTTAAAACCTTTTGGGTTCACTGTCATTTTTCATCTTTTCTTCTCCATGTTGATGCCATCTCATGTTTCTTGTTTAGATTTTACTTGGGATTCTTATTGTCTGGAATGCAATAGTCTTGTTTGATGTTACAAGTGCTTTTTTTAATTTTTTTTGGGGCTAATTGAATTTGTTGAACTGGTCTGAGGATTGACTGCGCTGTGATGACAGAACTCTCTTTCTCTCTCAGGATGATAATCCTCCGATACCTGATAGCTTATCTCCTGACATTACAGACTTTCTGCGCCAGTGCTTCAAGAAGGTACATTGCACACGTCTAGTGCTCTAGCTTGATCAATTTCTCAGTTCTGTTACATAATTCCTAACTGCCTAATTTCATGCATCGACGATTTCTTGCTTGGTTTCCAATTTTAAAGTTGTGAAAGAACTATCCCAGCCACACCAATTTGGTCAGGCCCAACAACCTAGACCAAAATTAGAAAGGGATGGGAATTACCACTTCCCTTTTATAGGCTAATCTTTTGCTAGAAAGGATAGATCATATACTGAGTTTTGCTAGAAAGGGATTCCAAGAAAGAAGCACAATTGCTGGTAAGACAGCATAGCATTGTCTTGTTTTCCCCTTTGTGGTTATTCCAATCAACTCTGGCTTGCCTAAGTTTGGTTTCAGATCTGATTCAGTTTTGCCTTATCATTGTATAGAGCTTTCAGCTTTGTAATTAATGTTCAATTGGCTGACCCCCAAAATTTGTCGGCATGCGTCATTCAGTTTAGATTTTATTCATTTATTAAGGAAATGAGATATTTGGTTGTGAATTTCAGGATGCTACGCAGCGGCCCGATGCAAAAACACTACTTTCTCATCCTTGGATACTGAATTCTAGGCGTGCATTGAACTCTTTCCGTCATAGTGGATCAATAAGGTTGAATTTGATCTTCTTATTTTTGTCCATCTGTTTATAGTTCTGCTTATCACTTTCTTAACCAAGGTAGTTTATATGGATTAGCCTTAAACCCCAAGCCTAAGATTTTGCATGTGAGACCATGTGTGCCCTCAGATATTCAGTTTGAGCGTGGAGATGAACCAGTAGTTAACTCTATCCAACTGCTCTGCTGTGATTTTTGGAAGTGGCATCCAGTGTTTTATGCTTTAATATTTAAACAGATGTCATGTCACCATAAATTGAACTGTTTTTCTTTGTTTGCAATTAGATGACTTCCTTTCAAAGTTTCAATGTAGTATCTTACTGCAAGCATGGATTCTTTTTCTTTTTTGTAGAAGCATACAGGAAGATGTTTCAGTCGATGCGGTAATTTTAAATGGAGATAATCAGAGTACTGGCCAAATTAGTTCTGTGGATAAAACAGAAGCTTCTGTTGCTGATTTTGAAGCTGTGAGAATCATGTGATCTTTAACATTGTGATAAGTTGTTAACTTGGGGACTTTTCTTCATATCCTTAGCGGAGAAAGAAATCAATTTTGCTTGAAAAGTGATTCACACCTTATTTTTCCATGGAGAAGCAATTAAAATATATTGGCACTACATCCTGATTCAAATCTTTTGGTTTTCAGGTTTCCAGGAAAGAATTATTGACAGTGTCTGATGATGTCAGTAAGTCTTGTAAGGATAATTCCTCAAATGATGAAGTCGAGGAAAGAGCTGATAAATTAGACAATGATCTCCATTCAGATCAAGTCCCGACCCTAGCTATTCATGAAAATTCATCTCTCAAAACTAGTTCTGGCAGACTATCTATGAATAAAGTAGCTGCTGCTTGTGCTCCGCTTCATGGGTCAGCACATATGCATGACCAGGATCAGGCTCTGAGTAATTGTGACATGGAATCTCCTGATGCAAGAGGGAAAAACATAGATAGAAGGGATGGGGGAAAAACAAATTCTACTCATGTTGAGAATGGATCATTTGGTTTTGCAACAAGAAGTCAAGATAATGGGCTTCAAAAGGTAATTAATATCTGTTGCTTTCTTGGCTATGATGTTGTGCTCATTTGTTCATTGATGCTCGCCCCCCCCCCTCCCTCCCTGCGTCCCTCTCTCTTCAAAGGCTAAGACTGTTTATTGTGCACACTGTGTCGATTCATAGTGAATAGACAATTCTTGACATGATTAAAATGACACACAAAATAGAGAAAGAGATAGATGCTTTGTTGGTTCCTATCATGCAGGGTTTCATTTGGTCTTCTAATATAATCTCAGTCTTCTATATTTTGCTTGGTGCATTTTGTGTTCAGAGTCCAATCTTTTTTAAGTAAACCATTTCTTTTTGTGAAGAAAAGGAGAAATAGAACATGAATATAAAATTTTTAAAGAGCATGAAGCTTGGACAGCATGTTAACTAAATATACTCAATATGCCTAGATCTAGGGATGTAGGTTCCTTGAGCAGTTCTATATTGTTATGCACTTTTGAGGATTTCAGCTGGTTCTGCTTTTGTTGCTTGAAGTAAAACTAAGTTGAGGATTTTTGGTGGAGCAAACTCATCTATGCCTGCAGTGATGGAGAGGAACTGTGAACTAATTGCAACTCATGGCTTAAGGACATGGCCGAAACAGATTTCTTGATTGCCCATTCCTGATATCGCCGCTTAGTTAAAAAAAATATGGTTGATTAGATTTTAGATTTCTACCTTTTAGTGATCTTTACCTTTTGGATTTCCATGATATTAGGTTCTTCTATGCCTCCTGGCCCTTCCTTCTAGTTACAAATCTTCTGTTGCGGGTTATGTTACATTTGCTTCTACCTAATCAAGTTTTTTGTGTGTTTAGTAATTCAGTTGAAAGTGCTTTTTGGCTGAAAAAGCACCAAATTAATGTCTTTTTAGGTGCTTTTCGAAGGTTTTGACATCCTCGTGTATATATATATATATATAAAACATCAATTTGCTGCCTTCTTAACTCAAAAGCACCTAAAACACAATATCAAACAGGCTCTTTGTAATGTCACTGTAGTTATGTATTCTTAATTTCCTAAAACAGTAAATGTCTGATTATTCCTCTTCGAATATTGTGTATACCTTACGTGCATAGCTTGTCTATTCTTCATCTTCTTCTTAGTGTGGGTACACTCTACTTTTATTACTTTCCTGTGCTGCCATGTTGGAATGCATATGTTATAGTTATCATATGTGCCATGCAACGCTTTAGATGTATTCAGATATATTAGAGCATATGGTTTTCTAATGTCCCATTTGTTTTCTTTCTGGTCGTAAAATATGGGGTCTTGTCCTGAGTTCAAGTTCAGGTTTCCAAGGGAGCTTGAACATTGACATTTCCTACAACTTGCTCTCCTCCTCACCCATCTCACTTTCTTTCTTCTTTCCCTGCTTGGATACAATAATTGTATTATCTTATGCTTTTGTATAACTGGGACTTTGAAGGCTGTGAAGACATCAATGAACTTGGGAGGAAATGAGCTCAGTAAATTTAGTGACACTCCAAGAGATGCTTCACTGGATGATTTATTTCATCCCCTCAATAAAAATCCAGAGGATCGGGCAGCTGAAGCCTCAACATCTGCCTCAACATCACATATGAACCAAGGGAATGCTGTTGTGGCTGATGCAGGGAAAAATGATCTGGCTACAAGGTTGAGAGCTACAATTGCTCAAAAACAAATGGAGAATGAAATGGGGAAGACAAACGGTGGTGGTGATTTGTTTAGCCTAATGATGGGTGTTCTGAAGGATGGTGTGATTGATATTGATGGTTTGGTATGTTTTAACTGCTCAATTTTGTTCATTATTTAGATAATTAGTTTAATAATTCCTGACAACATATGCTTTTCTTGGCAGGTTTTTGATGAAAAATTGCCTCCAGAAAATCTCTTTCCTCTCCAGGTAGTCAATCAAATTTTGAGCACCTCAATCAATCACTTGATTTAGACTACAGTAGCATTGCAATCCAGACTTTTTTGAAGTATTTAAATTGATGAACAAAAGACATAAGCTCATTAGCAACCTCTTTTTATTGTTTGGATTGAGTGATGCCTGCTAAAGACAGGTATTTTGAAATATGAAGCTGCACTAATCTATTGTAGCTCTTCATGTTACGTAATAACCTTAAAAATGATAGTCCTTTATGCTTTCTGTTCCTTTCTTGATAATTCGAGAATCTGATAGTATTTTAGTTTCCAATGGAGGAGGAAAGCAACCTGTTATACAAACTTGTAATCTGATGATTAATATACTGGCTCCAATCTTTAAAGTTCCTCTTTACATGCAGTGGATTGACTATTTTGATGATTTAGTGACAATGTGAAGTGAAATGACATCTCATGCTGTTGTGGGTTGGAAACTCTTGAATCTTTGTCTAATTAGTCCTCAGATAAATTTTTTCATCAATTCCTGTTGTCTAATCATAGTGGATTCTTAAAAATAAGAATGCTATGAATATCAATTCTTCACTATCCTTGTTTTTTTATAACATGGGCTGGTTGTAATTGTTATTGTTTTTGCTTTGTAGGCTGTTGAGTTTAGCAGGTTAGTTGGGTCGTTAAGACCTGAGGAATCAGAAGAGGTGATTGTATCTGCATGCCAGAAACTTATTAGCATCTTTCACCAGCGCCCTGAGCAGAAAATTGTTTTTATTACCCAGCATGGATTGCTTCCTCTAATGGAATTACTTGAAGTTCCTAAAACTCGTGTATGCCAGCTAGCTATGCATTGTATTTTGTTGTTTCCACTTGCTATGAGAGTTGCAGCTTCTAATATGAGGAGATAATTGCTTCCCGATATTTCAGGTTATATGTTCTGTCCTCCAACTTATAAATCAGATTGTGAAAGATAATACCGATTTCCAGGAAAATGCATGTCTTGTTGGCCTGGTAAGTGATTCTCCAAGGTTTGTGTTCCCTTGTTGGAAGTAATTTGCTCGAGTTTTGAGTTACTACAATCAAGCATTCTGTATTTTTTATAAAAGGATTGGCTCATTCCATCCTTAACTGGGGCTTGCGCTTTGTTCTTACATTTCTGCATGTATCTCTTATCACTAATCCTTCTTCCTGAAATACTTGGGCTAGAACATTATTTCCATCCTGATATATTTATGGCGAATGTTATGTGCCAGATCCCTGTGGTCATGGGTTTTGCTGGACCTGATCGCCCCCGTGAGGTTCGCATGGAGGCAGCTTATTTCTTGCAGCAGCTATGCCAGTCAAGGTGGAGAGTTTCTCCTTTTATAATTCCCTTGCTTTGATTTGCTAAACAGATAGGATTAGGACTAACACTGTTGGCTTTCTGGTGTAGCTCGTTGACATTGCAAATGTTCATTGCTTGCCGTGGAATACCTATCCTGGTGGGTTTTCTAGAGGCTGATCATGCTAAGTACAGGTTTGTAATTTCTTTTCTGGTATGTGTTTGCAAGGTCCGGTATTTTTTTCCTTTAAAGCTGACAAAAAAACAAGTATGCTTGGAAGTTTGAAATGGTGCCTTTTTTCATGCAGAAAGACAGGCGGTTTGGTTGTATAGTATGAATTTTATGTCACAATGCATGAGTGTGAAGCTGGTGAATTTCATTAGGATTTATTTATCAGCCACCTTTGTTCATGCTCCCCGGTCGTCTCAAACCTTATCTTGGAATAGAAACGTCACTGTTCTCTAAAAAGCATTTTCCCTAGGAAAGCTTGTTTGTTGCTGCTCAATATCACATTCTAAATCATGTAGCAACTTTGAAATCAAGTATGGTCTCTGTTTAAAGTAGACAGGATGACCCTGTACAAAAGCTCTACAACAGACTGCACAAATTTCCAAATGCTCATGGTTTTGTCATGGCAATGTTTAGAGCATGCTTGTTAGCCACACATGATTTCCTCTGTGTACCCTTTCCATTATCTTATAAATACACTGATTCAGCTCTTTGCATCCAGGGACATGGTTCACCTAGCTATTGATGGCATGTGGCAGGTCTTTAAGCTTCAGAGATCAACCCCAAGAAATGATTTCTGTCGCATAGCTGCGAAAAATGGAATACTGTTCAGACTTATCAACACTCTTTATAGCTTGAATGAGGCAACTAGGCTAGCTTCAATATCCATGGGAACTGGATTCCCACTAGATGGTTTAGCTCAACGACCACGATCTGGTCCCTTGGATTTCAATCATCCTATTTTCATTCAGAGCGAGCCACCACTTTCTGCATCTGATCAGCCTGATATCCTTAAATTTAGGCATGGAATGATCGATCATCCCTTGCCTTCTGTGACACAAGAACCATCACGTGCTTCAACTTCACATTCCCAAAGGCTGGATGCCATTCAACCAGATGCCAGATATCTTGGGACAGACACTGATGGGCCTCAATCTAGTAATGAAGCAATCGAAGCTACAGTTGCTTCCAAGTTGCCAGATCCAGCAGCTTTAGGAAAAGCTGCAAATATGGGTATCAAAGAACCTCCAGGAATTGCTTCTAAAGAGCGGGATAACTTGGATCGGTGGAAAAGTGATCCATCACGCCCAGAAACTGAACTTAGGCAGCAGCGAGTCACTGGTTCCACGCAAAGGACATCTACTGATAGGCCTCCAAAGTTGATAGAAAGTGCATCAAACGGTCTTACTTCTGTGGTATCTGCTCAGCCAGAGCAAGTTCGTCCTCTTCTAAGCTTGCTGGAGAAGGAACCCCCTTCTAAGCATTTCTCTGGTCAGTTGGAGTATGCACGTCACCTCTCAGGGTTGGAGAGACATGAAAGTATACTGCCTTTATTACATGGATCTGAGAAGAAAACAAATGGTGAATTGGATTTTCTGATGGCAGAGTTTGCAGGTAATTGGTTGTGTTTGTCTCCCTCTCTCGTTTTCTCCTTCATTTGAATTGGTCAACATGATTTCCAATTGACTTCATGTTATTTGAACTTTTAGTGGGATACGGCTCTTTTCCTGCATGGTCTGTTGTTAGCAACACCACAACAAGTTTTGAAGTCTTATTTTAGGAATTTTGTGATAATTTCTTCCATCTTGTTTGCAGAAGAATTAGTATTTCTTGCAATGTTTATTATGGAGCTGCTGTTTGCCCTCAATATGAATTTCCAATGAGGAACACTTATATTTTGGGAACTTCTCTTGTTTTTATGGTTGCAGAGGTTTCTGGGCGTGGAAGAGAAAATGGAAATCTAGACTCCATGCCTAGAATTTCACATAAAACAGTGAGTAAGAAGGTTGGACCAGTTGCACCTAATGAAGGAGCTGCTTCCACATCTGGTATTGTATCTCAAACAGCATCTGGTGTATTGTCTGGTTCGGGTGTTCTAAATGCTAGACCTGGGAGTGCAACATCATCTGGGTTACTTTCCCAGATGGTATCAGCAGAGGTTGCGAGGGAATACCTGGAGAAAGTGGCGGACCTTCTGCTCGAGTTTTCTCAAGCTGACACAACTGTAAAATCCTACATGTGTAGCCAAAGCTTGCTTAGCCGTCTTTTTCAGATGTTCAATAGAATTGAGCTCCCTATTCTTTTAAAGGTACAAAAGAGAGTGTTCTACAGCTTTGTGCTTAAACTTGTTTGAGTATTTTTTTTATATGCTATCTCACCTTGCTGCTCTTTATTGATTCACAGATACTTAAGTGTATCGATAATCTGTCAACTGACCCAAACTGCTTAGAGAATCTTCAGCGAGCAGATGCAATTAAGTACTTGATTCCAAATCTTGAACTCAAAGATGGACCTCTTGTAGATCAAATTCATAGTGAGGTTTGCCTTCCCAAGTTACTTCCTATAATTTTAGTAGTTTGTGATTATGCTACAAGCTGCCTTTTTACTGTCTTTGAATTTGCATTTATAAAAAATATGAATATGAGTGTCTTTCTGTCATATAATAAATTGTTGGTCCCCAAGGCACATGGAATTTCTAATTTACTCCACGGACCTTTCATTAGCTGCTGTTCTGTTTTAGATTTGTTTGTGCTTGTATTTTAATACTGCACTTGTTGACATTATAGAAGTACAGTGTTCTCCTTGTATACTGTACACTCTAGGTTCTTGGATCATCCCTTCTGCAATTTCTAATCCCTGTTCCTTACGTTACCATTCATTTGCCTGGGTGCCTGGGTATAGTCAACTAGACATTTGGTCTTGTAGTGGAAAAAACGACATACCAGTTACACCTCAACACAACCTTTCATTCTACGCATGCTAAAAGCCTCATGTTGGAAGTTCTTCTCTTAGTCTAGGAAGAGAGGACATGGCAGTTGCACTGCAATGAAAGCTTTCATTCTATGGTTACCAAAATTATCGCATATCAAGTTCTTGCCTATCTCTTAAATATGGGAACTGTGTGGGTGCTTATGTATGAAATGTGAACTTCAATTTCTATCAAAAGCTGCGTAGGTCATCTTCATCACATGTTATCGAAGTTTCATGGCTAAATTGGTTTGGTTTGTTTATGTTGCCCAAGTTTTTTATTAGTGGATTTAATTATTGCAAGCATTCCAGTTCTCATAACGTTTGCTGAATTTTATTGTTTGAAGGTCCTCAATGCACTTTTTAACCTCTGCAAGATAAATAAGAGGAGACAGGAACAAGCTGCTGAAAATGGAATCATTCCACACTTAATGAATTTTATTATGTCTGATTCTCCTTTGAAATCGCATGCATTACCTCTACTGTGTGACATGGCTCATGCATCACGTAATTCAAGAGAACAATTAAGGGCCCATGGTGGATTGGATGCATACTTGAGCCTACTTGATGATGTGGTTTGGTCAGTGACAGCACTAGATTCAATTGCTGTTTGCTTGGCTCATGACAATGACAACCACAAAGTGGAACAGGCATTGCTAAAAAAGGATGCAGTTCAGAAATTAGTGAAGTTTTTCCAATGCTGCCCCGAACAACAATTTGTGCATATATTGGAGCCATTCTTGAAAATTATCACGTATGAACTTTTCTCGTCTTTCTATTCATTTATTCATTACCAATTGTTAAGTTTAACTCACGAATGGCAATCCATTGGTCAATTGAATTGTGAAAAAATGAACTATGAATGAAAAACTAGTAAACTGTGCAGATCCTCTGGGATCCAAACTGCTTAAATTATCAGTATTTTATCAGCATTTCATTCGTACTTGTTGAATGCAGGAAATCATCCCGGATAAATACAACTTTAGCTGTTAATGGCTTGACACCTCTGCTCATTGCAAGACTGGATCATCAAGATGCCATAGCTCGTCTTAATCTGCTCAAACTAATAAAGGTGAAATTTAGCTTGACTTTTACCACTGCATTGAGGAATAACATACAACATATAGATCAATGTTGCTTGCATTGTTGATTCTGCTGATGTTATCGCTCTTCTCGTGCTAGTGCTGGTAGAAACCTTGTTTATCTCAATTAGGTCTGCTTTAGAAATAGTTTTTAGTGTATATTTTTTTCTATCCAGTATTTTTGTTCCATTATTTTTTTCGATGTATGCAATTCATATGCTGATTGATATCTCCTTGCTCCAATGATCAATCTTTTAGGGATCTCTTCTTAACAATCAATGTAAGCCTTGTTTAGTAGTTTCTCCTCCACAGCTAAAACAACCAGCAATGCAAGTCTGCTTAGCATGGTGTCTTATCATGTCAAAAAACCACCAGCTTGTTCTTTTTTATATTATCAGTAATTAAGTAGCCAAGCACGTGTTCTTTTTTATCACCATGAGTCTAAAACATCACATCGTAGCATATTTGGTGGAGAGAAGACCCTAGTGCTTGCCCTTTTCTCATCAATCTCGTTTCAGTTATTTTTTTCCATGCTGGAAGCTGCATTTGAAAGTAGGTGTTTGGTTTGATCATATCATGAATTGCTCAATGAAATTTGATGTGCAGGCTGTGTATGAGCACCACCCACGTCCAAAGCAATTGATCGTGGAGAATGACTTGCCCCAAAAACTTCTGAACTTGATCGAGGAACGTAGGGATGGGCAAAGCTCCGGAGGCCAAGTGTTAGTGAAACAAATGGCTACTTCGCTACTTAAAGCACTTCATATAAACACTGTTCTGTAAATTCGTGTCTCACAGTTTCTTTTCAAAATGTACATGGTTTTTTAGGAAATTTTATTTGTTAGATTTTTTCCCCATTAAAAATATGGTTTGCTTGTGTGTGTATGCTTGCAATCATGTGGATGCAACAAGTTTTAGGAGTGTGTTCTACTTATCCAGGAGGTCTCAGAAACTCGAGAGTTCCAAAGGGTGGCTGTCTTTTTGCATTAGCGAGCTACCAGGTCGATTTCTTTTTGCCCCCCCCAATTTGTTCTTAAATATTCTAATTTAAACTCCAATGTTTGTAGTGCTAACTGTTTATAATTTTATGACCTTTTTTTTTTTTCTTCTTATAATTGTCTTTTCATTTATCATTTATTACTGGCTTTTAATTTGGAGACAGGATTTCTTCCGTGGAATAATTTGACTGCTCAAAGTGGCTATAACAGCTGCTTTTTATATGGTGGCCTCTCTCACGTAATTGTCTCGTGCCCCCCACCCCCAACTTGCTTTTGCGATCTAGTTTTTAACATTTGGGATTTTTACTGGGTCCTGGGTGGGTGATGCAGGAGGTTGAAGTTCTCAGGGAATTTTTTTTTTTAATTTAGAAAATTAAGTAATATATTTAATAATTTTGTTTTTTCTAGTTTATTTAGAACTTTTATTTTTAGATATTTAAGTTTGTTTAGGTTGGATTTTGAGTCAATTTAAGGAGTTGTAAATCTCTTAAGAGATAGACTCCTTGAAGATAAATATTTAATAGCAAAATTATAAATTTCATCATGTCATAGTATCATTTAGAGGTTTATGAATTTCCCTTTATTTATTTATTTATTTATTTCTTTCTATGGTTGGGAACCTAAAAATTCACAGGACACAAGAAAGTGATAGACCTTACCGTAAATATAGATCTCCAACAACTAACACAACAAATAGTAGTATATGTTAACTGCCTAAGAACAATTCAAGGCTTTGCCTCTTCCTCCATAAGTAGGGAACGCTAATAGCTCCACCATCTGCACCACTAATAATTTAAGATGATGAGAATGGAATGTATATGTTCAAAGGATTTGAGGTGGAAACATTGTTCATGTATTAGCTATTCACATCTTTTTTTATATATATAGTCTTTTAGGTTGTATTTATTAATTGTAGTTTGATTTTTTAAAATTCATACTCAATAAATTATGAAATGATATTTGGATTATGAACACTAAATCACATCAAACTTTTATCTTCGCTCACATCCTTTTTTTTTTTTTTAATATTGGATCCTTTTTCTTTAATTCACATGTTTTTTTATTAAGTCATTTTGCTTTTCATTTAACAATTATAGTTTGGTTTTGTAAAATTAAAACTCGATAAATCTTGTAATGATGTTTATAATCATGATCATGTAAGATAATACAAGATGAAAAAAATATTAAGAAACGATAGAAATACAATATAGAAGAAAGACACAATCCATCATGGGTTGTAATAATTACCCATGATATTTTTTTAATATATATATATATATATATATATATATATTATTCTAATATGTATATATATTTTATTTTATATTGAATAATAAACAAAATTCAGATAATGAATACCCATGTATTAGATATATTTTATTTTTTTCTTTATATTAAATTAATATTTTTTTGGTGTTTTTAGATCATTTTGATGCGCTGATGTCTAAAATGATTTTTAAAAAAATAAAAAATATTATTTTGATACATTTCCGAGTAAAAAACACTTTAAAAAACAACTACGACCACACTCCTAAACACATATTCAGGGAGGGATTTAGTCCCAAGTAATTTTATTTAAGGATACCCTAATTGTCAAACAAAAAAAATAAAAACACATTTTTTAGCCAATTCATCATTCAATACAAATGGAGGATCATATTACTCCTAGAAAATTGTCCCTTCTTCAATTATCTATTTTTTAAAATAATTTGTGTATTAAATTTTATAATACATCAAATCAAATAAGTACCAAGTAGCATAGAAACTATTAGGAAATCACTAATTTTTAACTCTGCTGTTTCTTTGAGTTTTCTTGGACTTCTTGCAAGTCATACAACATTTTGTGTAAGCTCTTGTTGTTTGGATTAATAAAAATATATAATATCCTTCGTGTACCTTTTTTAACCTGTCTTTCTTTAAAGTCGTAGTTTAAAAATAACTAAAATTAAAAGATTACAGCAACCGAATGAGAAAACTCTAAAGATCAGGAATCAGTTTTAACATGAAGGATGCATCATTTATGAAAGCAGGGTAGGGTATACATTTGCATGTCGAGAAACATGAATGTAAGGCTGGCAAAGTTCATTATTTTTATGAATTTTTTGCTAATTGAAGGAGCTCAACGTGGGGTCTTAGTTTGTTAAAAATTATCATAGAACTCACAACTCTTATCGTGCAAAGCTTCAACTCCCATGTCATATTCAAGAGCAACGTTTATATCAAGATTGTCCATTTTTCGCTTGGGGTAAACAAGGACAAGAACAAAATAAATAATAAACATTTAGATGATAACTCAATTTCAGATTGATCCTTGTCCCATTGTCGCTAAACAATGGGAGTGCTGGTTGAAGGATATTGGGGAAAAGTACCCAAGCAACCAAAAAAATGCATGTCTGTAACTTACAAGTGTATAAATTCGATAAGAGAGCATCTTAATCACAATCTTATCATAGGAGTTAAAGCTACTCTAGCATTTTTCTTGTCAGACTTACCCGCATCTTAAACGCCAAAAAAGTGTACAGTGCAGCAGTGCACACAGATGCCAGCCACAATTCATGAACATTGTCCGCAGCAAGTAATAACCACCACAGCATGTCTTATATCAGATCACCAATATTCATCGGCATTTCATCAATCTGGGTGCTGTAATACTGCTCGATATCTCTTAAGATCCTGATATCATCACTTTTGACAAAATTAATGGCAACACCCTGCAAACCATCACAATAATATTAAACAGTCAGCTAGCAAAGGATAGTGATCAAAAAGGTAATAAGACAGCACAGATGAGTATCCAAAACACAATCTTTTCCAATGAAAATCAAATTGTGTAGCCGTAGATCTAAAAAGACATCAACTCAGTGAAGCCATTTTTTAAAGAGTGATCAGTTCAAGTTATACAGGTGTCGATTCTCATTAGTAGAAGTACTCAAAACCAAGTATATACCTTACGTCCAAAACGACCAGAACGACCAATTCGATGAATGTAAAGCTCTCGATTGTTTGGAAGGTCATAGTTGATCACCAAAGAAACCTGAAGAGAAAAATGACAGCAGCATGAAGAAGATGAGACCAAACTGCAGAGGTATGCCCTTAAACAAAACAATCTATAAAAGAACGCATGTCTGGCCAAAAAGAACAGGAGGAAAAAAGGGAACACCCAATATAATCAGATCATGAAAATGAAAGCTCACTGATGTTGCATTAGCTAGTTAACAAGAGATTTGGTCAAGAATAAGCTATTTTTACACAGCATAACGATGATATTAAAATGAATATCATCATTTGAGTGGTCAATGCAAGTCTGAAAACACATTTTACTTGTGGCACAGAAACAACAGAGCTAATGAAACAGCAAATTGGGTCGTTCCAAGGCCAGGTTAGATCATCAACCTCAATATAATATGATTAAAACAGATAAACCTATCTCAACATCAAATATATATTTTTTTTCATATCAAGAAAGGAAAGCATCATCATGCATGTGAAAACACTGCATCCAATGAACACATTATAGGGGAAGAGGAAGATGGGAAACTTACTTGTTGAACATCAAGCCCCCGAGCCCAAACATCAGTTGTGATCAGTACACGAGTTTCACCCAGACGGAAATTAGACATAATTGCATCTCTCTCCCTCTGAGGCATGTCACCATGCATTGCTGAGACAGTAAAGTTAAATTCAACCATCTTGGCAGTTAACCAATCAACCTGTCCAAAAGGAAGAGAACTCTTAGGACTACTTTTCAACAAGAAAACATCATCCAAAAGCAGGCACAATTTTTTTTTCAGGAGGGCACATCTAACACATAATAGAGTAAACATCTGTTGCAAAATTAAAATCACTCTTCCTTTATCACTTATTTAAATAGCTTGAAAACCTATCTCTCAATTTCTGTGCATTAATACACAGTCACACATCAAAATCCCATTTTCGGAGAACAGGTATTGGAACTACAAAGAACATCCTTTATCATCCTACTCCAAGAGAATGTGCTGATTAACTTCAATATCAAAATTATGGTTTCTGTAAATAAGTTTGCATCTCACATATCTTAAACAACTGGTTAGGTCCAAACAAGTTTGGTGCAGATCTGTTGCAAAACTAAAATTACTTTTCCTTTATCACTTATTTAAATAGCTTGAAAATCTATCTCTCAATTTCTGTGCATTAATACACAGTCACGCATCAAAATCCCAGTTTCCATACATAGAGAAGAGAACGGGTATTGGAACTACAAACATCCTTTATCATCCTACTCCAAGAGAAGTGCTGATTAACTTCAATATCAAAATTATGGTTTCTGTAAATACATTTGCATCTTATGTATCTTAAACTGGTCAGGTCTTAACAAGTTCTGTGCAGACAACATGCATATCACCAGCTATATAATAGAACAGTCCATATATCATGATCAAATGACAGTACAATTGCTCTAGTGTTAACGCTGGTATAGAATGTTAAATTCTTCATAAGATACTGCTATCAAAAAGGAAATTATGCGAGTAACAGCTTTACCTTCCGCTTTGTATTGCAGAAAATAACAGCTTGAGTGATGGTAAGAGTATCATAAAGGTCAGTCAAAGTCTCAAATTTCCATTCTTCTTTTTCCACAGCAACAAAAAATTGCTTGATGCCCTATCACCATAGAAACACAACAAAAAGGAGCAGTTCTCATTACATACCAGCTTTGCACCCATAGGAAGTTTATATACAGCTAGAATAATGCTCACCTCCAAAGTCAACTCATCACGTTTCACAAGAATCTTTACAGGATCTGTCATGAACTTGCTTGTAATCTCCAGAATTTCATTAGGAAGAGTGGCAGAAATCAGGACAACCTACAATATATTCATAAATTAGAAAAGGGAACATAACCAATAGCTATAAGCTTGCCTATTGTACGAGAACACACAACTACACATCACATCAAATCACAAGATTACACTGACACCAGCAAGACAGAAGCTGCTTGCAAAAACTAGGAACTACACATTTTCGCGATGAAAATGCTATGCTCCATCCCATATAGACATACAATATTTAATGTTTGCATACAAACCACTAAAGAGAAAGATGTAAGCTAAGTTGAATGAGGAAAGGCTAATGACCACTAAACTAGCTTAATATTGTTTTCCTCATTTTCTATGATAAGTTAGAGGGGCAGAGAAAGGGAAACAAAACAAAATACCTTGATGGAATACAATTGATGGGACCAATAAGTTAGCTGACATTATAACACAGAGATCAATACTTAAAAAAATATGGAGAGAGCATAGACCTGAAGCTCGGGTGGAAGATATCTGTAAACATCATAAATTTGATCCTTGAACCCTCTGCTCAGCATCTCATCAGATTCATCCTGCAGACAAATAATAGAACAAAATTCAGCAACAATTCCTCAAGGCATTCATTACCATACTTACACCTTTAAGGACTGCCCAAACAAATGCAAGGCAAATTGAGATTTACTCACAAGAACTAGTACTCTGATGGCTCTAGTACGTAATGACCTTCTCTTGATCATGTCACAGACTCTGCCTGGAGTTCCAGAGACTACATGAACTCCATATTCTAGTTTTCGAATATCCTCGCCCACGCTTTTGCCTCCAATGCATGCATGTACTTGTATATTAATGTTTTCACCAATTGCCGTTATCACTTTCTCTGTCTGCTCTGCCAGTTCCCTTGTAGGTGACAATATCAGTGCCTGGACCCTGTAAAATCAAGCCAATATAAGCATGGCAGAGACATCAACTGTAATGTCAACCCAGATTAAACCAGCCCAAATTTCAAGAACCAGTATTCCCTTAATTACTTACAACAACTACAATAAGACTAATGTTTTCTTTTTGTCAACATTAGGATTTTAGCATAAATATCATTAGAATACCAAAAACAACCAACTTAATTGTAAACCTTAGCTATCCAAATCATAGCTTTAAGAACATTGAAAAACTTTAGCTTGCATGACAATAACAAAAAGTGGAACAAAAGAAAGGAACGATCTTGGGTTTTTCAAAATTAGGGTCCATTCAAAAACAGCAATAACACCAAAGCAAAAACTTAAATTACAACAAACAACAACCTTATCTATTAACACCTATGACATTAACACTAAAAACAACTCGTCAAACATAACCACTGATAAAACCCATATTCGAAAAAACTCCATTTATTTCTACAATTAGGAAAAGGAAAAACAATTTTAGGTATCTATAATTATGTCCTTTAAAGTTATTCAAATTCTACCGCATAAAAATTAGGGTTTGTGTAACGAATCAAAATCTCTAACTTAATCAACGTACACTAACATAACCACGTTAAAAAAACTTTGGGGTTGCAACAATGAGGACGATATCTGATTTTATTACACAACACTAACAGAACTCACATAAAAAAAAGACAAAAAAACTAGGGATTTCAACATTCGGTAAAGAAACCACCTTAGCTATCCAAAGTTATGTCTTTTCAATTTAGGGTTCCTCTAATAAAACAAAATTTGTAATCCCATTAGACATTAAAAAAAAAAAAACAACATAAGGATTTTTACAATTAGGGTTCATCTAACAAAACTCAAATTCAAACATAATTACACAAATTAACAAAAACCATATCACAAAATCTCAAAAAATCAAAGCATTTATTTTTAAAAAAAGAGAAGTGCAAAAACCTACTCTCTGTTAGCAGTATCAACAAGCTGACAAGCAGTAAGGGCAATCATAGAGGTCTTTCCAGTACCAGATTGAGCTTGTGCTATAACATCACGCCCTTTAATTATTGGCATTAAAGCTCTTTGTTGTATCGCTGACGGCTTTTCAAATCCATAATTATAAATTCCTCTCAGTACATCTTCTTTCAATCCCATCTCATCGAAACTTGCAACAGGTTCTATTCCCTCCGTCGTTTCAAACACTAACTTTTCATCCTCCGCCGCAGCCCTCCTAGCGCTCCGCCCAGCCGGTACTACGCTTGTGGCCATCGCCGCTGATTATTTTAGAGAGAGAGATGTGAATTAAGAGGATTATATTAATACGGTCTTCTTTGAGAGAGTTCGGAACTTTTGTTTAAATGCAATAATGGGCTTAGCCCATCAATTTTATTTCTTATGGGCTGGATTATTAAACCATCTATCTTATATTTTAACCCAGTAATATAGACATGTTGCCCGCACTTTACTGTGGGCTGGACCCATTTTTCTATAAAGTAAAAAAATAATGCTCGGGCGCAAAAAAGAAAAATCTACGTTAATTCAATTGCATGATAGAAAATGCAGTGACAAATAAATAAATCAATCAATTCTTAAAAGAAAACGTGATATCAATAACCATAAGAAAAGGAACGCTTTTTTCTTATAAAAAAAAAAAAGCTAAATTTTAACATAACCCAAAGTTAAGAGAAAATTGAAAAAAAAATAATAATAATAAAGCTTATTGAGTCAACTTGAACTAGTATGCAAATTCACAACCCGGGTAATGAGATTGAGCCAATTTTATAGAAAGCAAATTGAAAAAAAATAATAATGGTCAATCCCCAACAATCCAAATGTAGAAGGCTGAAATAAAAAAAAATTCAGCCAACAAAAAATAAACACCTGCAAACCCGGATAAATTCGTTAAATCTCGCGAGGCAGATCATGCAAATGGTATAATCTAATAGAAGGTAAAATGAGAAAAATAACAAAGCTTTATTTTAAAAAACGCTCAATTTTGAAGGGTGAAATCGAAAAAAAAAGATATAAAAAAATAACACCAAAAAAATACTTGGGTTAACTGGACAAACCTATTGACAAGGTCATGAGATTGAGATAACTTGATTGAAAAGAAACTAAATAAAGTCATAAAGCCTCTTTTTTAAAATAAACAACATCAAATGATGAAATTAAAAAAAAATAAGTAAAAAAAAAACTATGGAAGGAGGTGTCGCCTCACGTGGAAGGAGGTGCCTCCTCGTATGAAAGGAGGAGTCATGGCATTTAGCCACCGAATGATGCCTCACATGCCACTCAAAAGGCACAGACGTTCTTACCCGCATGCGCCAACCATTTTTTGTTTTTAAATTCTATTTTATATTTATTAAAATACTAAATTGTATCTCAGCCAAATCCACTATAACAAAAAAATCAGGATGAAAATACGAAAAACACCTCGGAGCGCTAGTCAAAGAAATTTTGCTTTTAAGGGTAATCTGGTCATTTTTCTATGCTTTGGAAATAACAAAATAAAAAAAAACAAGCAAACTCAGGTGAGTCTTCTAAACTTATGCTAATCTTACAAACTCACAACCCTATGAAATTCTAGACCAAGGCTCAATCATGAATCTCAATTCACAACCAATTTAATATTAACAAATAAAAAAATATCAATCCAAAAAACCTAACAAAAATAGCACTTTTTAACAATTTAGAGATTCTTCACACTTTTTTATTCATAATTCTTTCATTGTTTTTCAAATGAAAAAATGACATGAACAATACACTTTTCTTTATACATATAAGCACTTTTTAACCGTTAAAAGATTCATAATTTTATATTTTTGTATTTAGTTAGTGTCATAAATATTGTTTTTATTATAAATCTAATATAAAGATTTTTTTTTCAGTTACTAATATAACTTTTTCATGATAATTTTAATATAAATAAAATAAAACTAATATTCTATAATTAAATTATCACAAATATAAAATAATAAGATGACTATTATAAAGGATGGTTTATTTTTTTTTATTAAAAATAAATGTAATCTTGATGTTTTTTTTTTATTAAAATATCATTTTTTTTCTAACTAATGAACATGTTTTTCAAGTGAAAGGAAAACTAAAATAAAAAAGATAAATAATTTTGTTTTTATATTAATGAACAAAACTTGAAGATCTGAATCATACTCTCAGACTTAGAAATATATTTATTTAACTATAAACTTTAACAAAAGAAATACATGTATATATTTATCTTTTGAAAGCTCTCAAAAGTATTCATCATTGAAAGTCTTGTACTTTTTATAAGTGTCGCATATATGTGGCGTCACAATGATCATCATTTCAAATCGAGATTCTCGAGTGTGGATGAAAAGAAAAGGAAATTTTTATCCTCTATTAGTTAAAAAAATACAAAGTTTGGAGTCACCACCTAATATTTTGGTCACTAGAAACCCTAAGTGATATCAGAATCCGAATAAGCAGACTGATTGTGTATAGGGAGAATGTATCACCTCTAGTACACTCAATTTAAGGTAAGTTGCATTATTTATTTGTCTGATTACTAAGCCACTGATGCGTTTCTTTTAATTGTTGATATGTCTAATGGTTAAAAATTGGTCCACCCCTGTAGAGTAAACCTTAATTTTAGGGGTCAAACCTAGCCATTCTGGAGTCCGAACATATTTTTGCATTTGTTTCTTTTAATATCGGGAATACGTCTTATGTATAAGTTCATAATTCTAGATATTAAATAAACATATTGATTTTTTTAATGTTTTTGAAACATAGGCCAAGTTCTTCTTAATTTAATAAATTTGTTATTAAATCCAAAAATACATGCAAAAATATATACAAAATATTTTTTTTCTTGAATTTTAGTATTTTTTAAAAAATATTAAATCATGCCATGTATTTTTTTATTATATATTTTTTTATGCAAATATGATTTTTTAAAAAATTTAAAAGACATGGCCATATGCAATTTAAAATATGTAAATATATTTTTGAAAGAAAGATTTTTGTTGTTTTTTGTATTTTTTAGACAAAAGAATGGTTTATTTAATACCAAAAAAAATACCTCACATGTAGGTCACAATTTTAAATATTAAATAAAAAGGAGCAAAAAGATGAGAAACATAAAATTTGTTACAAATAGGTCCCTTGAAGGCATAAAAATGAATTAATTAAAAAAAAACAAGAGCTATGTTTGGCAAATACTAAAAATGAGAAAAAGAAACATTGTTTAAAAGTCAATAGGCCATGTTTACCAAACACGCCCTTAGCTAAAAGTTAGAGGCTTAAAAATTATCTTAATATCGCGTTTGGCAAACATGTCTCAAGTATGGAAAAATCCATTTTTCTCTTTGCAAAATTTCGGACCAAACAAATACGCCTTCAACTTGATGGACCCAATCTAACCATATGGGTTGAGTTTCTCAATCCAAAAACAAAAGCCTAAAAACATGACCCATTAATAGAAAAAAAAGGAATGAAAATCTAAAGAGATTTTGTTTTTGAATTTTGGTTAAGAATATTTATACCAATCCAGAAATTGAATCCATGATAAATACTAAATAAGATTAAATAAATAGCATAGAGAGATAAAGAATGGAAAGTTAAAGTATAATGATGCACTTAACAGAAACAATCAAACCATAAAGTAAATGAATTATACTCAACAACCTTTAACCCTAACCTAGGCATTCAAAAGTGTTATAGATCAATTGATCCAAAACAAGCTTCAAATGGGTAAAGTAAAGGCATATAACAACCATGCATGAGTTCGAGCTTCGATCTAACTGCAAGAATTAAGCTAAAGCAACATCCTATAGGAAATCCAAATACAAACTTGAACTCTATCAACTATCAAACTTTTTTTTTTTTCAAATTGGCCCCTAATTTGAATTTCAATTTATGAGCTTATATGTATTTTGCACTTTGGTCACTAGGTTTGAAAATTTTCAATTTGACCTTTAATCAGCCTTCAATCTTTAAATTTCTTTCCATTGAATCCCCGACTGCACCAATTTAGCCTTTAATAATTTTAATTGTGTGCATAATCTTTCAATCTTTATGAATTAATTCGAATTAGGCCTTCAAACTTTTTTTTTCTTCAATTGATTCCTTAATTGAATTCACAAAACCCATAAAAAAGCCTAAGTTTAAAACTTAAAAAATATTAGCTTAAAAAAAAACAAGTAAACCCGGGCGAACCTCCTAAACCTAGGTTACTCTATAAAACTCGCAACCCATAAAATTCTAGACCCGTACTCAATCATGAAGCTCAATTTCCAATTAATTTAATGTTGAAGGATGAAATCAAGAAAAAAATCAATTTAAAAAAATTGTCAAAGTGAGAAAAATAGCAATCAAAAGATTGAAGATCAAAGTTGATAGGTAAAAAAGTTATGGAGGATGAAATCGTAAAAAAAATCAATTTAAAAAATTATTTAAAATAAACCAAATAGTAATAAAAAGAATAAATATCAAACTTGAAAGATGTAAAAACTAAAGGGGGATAAAATTGAAAAAGAATTTTAAATTCATCAATTATTCCAAATAAAATAAAACGTAATTAAAAAAACATGGATAAAATTTGAAGGAATAAGAAATCGAAGGGTTGGTTTGAATTTTTGAAGGGCCTGGTGCTAAAATTGAGGAGGAGAGAAAGAAAAGAAGTAATAAAAAAAGATCGTTAGAGCCTAATCTAACAGTCATTAGTCACACACGCCTCTTCATCACATAGGAAATGCTAAGATAATTCAAACGCTGTCGTAGAAAGCGAAGCATGACTACTATATAGGCCCTGCATGTGCCACCCGAAAGGCATAAGTGTCACCTAAGCATTGATGCATATATTGTGCGCGTCAACAACATTTTTGTAATAATATTTTATATTGATTAAATGACAAAATTGCTCCTAGACAAACCTTTAATAACAAAAAAAACCCGAGTGAAAATGCAAAAATGCCCCTGATATAAGCTTAAGAAAATTCAACTTTCAAAGGCATTTAAGTCATTTTATTGTTCTTAAAAATACAAAATACAAAAAATCCTCTTGGCATTAGCTTTAAGGAACTTGATTTTAAAGGCAACATAGTCATTTTACTGTGCATCAGAAAGATAACAAAACCCAATCACCCTATCAATATAGTAATGACCAAAACACCCTTGTAAAAGAACAATATAACCATAATAGCTAGCTATGTGACTTGTTTTGAGAAGGTAAAAAAAGTAATTTTACATGGACAATCACAATATTTTTCCCACATTTTTTAGGTTTATTAGTTTTGGATTTTGAATTTGTTATCATTATTGGCTTATTATTAAGCTTTTTTAGAGGTTTGAGTAACAAAATAAAGAGTCAATGAGGTAAATTATAATAATAGTTTAAAAGTAATTTAGCAAGTTTATTAGCAAGTTTATTTTTAAGCAATTTATGAATAGGCATGCAAATGAAACAAAATGAATTGGCATTTTAAAAATATTAAAACATTTTCATGGAGGGATATTTTTGACAAATGAAGAAGAGTTTTGTGAAAATTTGTGGTTATATAATATAATTATAAATTATGGATAAAATAGCTACTACTAATAATAGGAATTGAAAACTTTCTAAATGAGATTTATGTTAAAGAAAAAACATATTTGCTTATTTTTTTCAGCAATAAAAGTGAAGTGGCTTACATTTGAAATTTGATATTATGATTATATGTTTTACTTGCCTACGAATACAAACCTCAAGGTGCTGAGAAAATTTTTTGTTGCTCAGTTGATACTTGATTTTGTAAAATAAAATTCAATTTTATTGGTTTAAAGCAATAAAGCTTGGGGGACTAGGTTTAGGTCTATGAAAAATTTTGGACACCTTTAATTTTATCCCATTAGGGATTGGTTTCCATGGGAAAGGAAAATAGTTCTGTCTTTTTTTTTTATTTAGTTGTTGCTATTTTTTTTTAATTTGATTCTTCCATATGTTTTTTTTTCAAATTGAATTGATAAAATGTTTTTTTTACATAAATATGTAAATTGTTTTTTTACATAGATATAAAGATTTCACAATGTTGAGGAGAAATTATAGTTCTTAGTTGATGCTTAGTTTTTTGGAATATGTTTAAACTTTGTTGATTTAAAGCAATGAGGGTTTCAAAGACCAAATTGGATTATGAAATAAATATGGGGTCTAAAGCTAACATTCAGGGTAAAAAAAAGGTTGCCTCGTGCAATATACACGTCAAAGAGTGAGGGAGGCCACAACGTTATGGCAGTCTGTGTGACCTCTTCCGATACCAAACCTGATCGTCTAGGGTTGTGTTGGATGCATCTTAGTGTGCTCTTCCATAAGGGGTAATGCATGTAGGCTAATTCATGGTGGTGTGTTGCCGATCGCTTTTTCTTTCTTCTTTCCATTATCTCTCTTTTATCCTTGAAATTTGCATTGACCATTCAAGTTTTCAGAGGGTTCCTCTCATTTTATTGTCATTTCAAATTCAATCCTCATTCTTTTGATTACTAAATTTCTTTCTAAAATTTAAAAATTGTTTTACAGGTTGTCCTTTTATTTTTTTCAAATTTAGTTCTTATTCTTTTAATTGCTATTTTTTTTATCCTTTTGTGAAATTGTTTTTTTTTTTAATTTCATCCTTCTATCTAAAAATTTAAAATGTCCTCTTATATGTTTTAATTTCTAATTTGGTCCTCATTCTTTTAATTGCTAATTTTTGTTTTACATCCGTTTATACAATTATTATTTTTTTTCAATTTCATCTTTCAGAACAAGATTGATTGACTTAATATATCCATATATGTTTAATCCTCTTTAATGCAATCATTATCATCTCTAACCAAACCTTTCTTTAATATAAATTATTTACAATCACTTAATAAACATTAAAACATATAAATAACATTGTAAGAATTTAGATACTAAATTAAAAAATAAAGGTGCAATAGCACCTACCTGAATTTCCAATTAAGCGTGCTCCTCTAGCTGTCAAGGATGCTGCTCTTGAAACTCCTCGTAATCCAAGGAAATATCACGATTAACATTTTCCTCATTTCATCTCATGATATACCCAAAAGTCTTTTAAAATCAACTTATAGTTTCAGAGTCATATTCAGTATTTTCCTTTCCTTATTACCGAATATATTTATATAGTAATTTTGTTCTATTCTAGTTTTCCCTTTCATTTCTTGTTCAGTATTTTTTTTATGTTAGAAAAAAATTTGGCATATCCTGCTGTGTAGTGCAGACCACCTATCTTGTTAATAACAAAAAATCAATTTCATATTTCTTCAAAGAATTTTGTTCATATTTGGTCTCTATACTATTACGGGAAAAAAAGATTAAAAAGAAAAGGTAAGAAAAAAGAAGAAGCTAAGAAGAAGAAGTCAATAAAAGAGAAAAAAAAATAGCTAAAGAAGAGAGGAGAAAAAGAGGAGGAGAAGTCTGTAAATTTTAATAATTCATCATAAAAACTGACTATATTGTAAAAAAAAAGTTTAAATAGTAAAATCATAATCAGAATTAAATTTGAACCTCAAAACCCAATAACTAATAAAAATCCAATACAAAATAATAATTTAAAGTTCAATAATAAAACTAAATAAAATTCAATAACTTGGGCTTGGATATGTTCTATCTCTCAACTAAAGAGTAACAAGTTGAGTGATCCTCCGTCATATTCGTCCATACACATGCGTAATTTATGCCACTAATCTAATGTCCCCACCAACTCTCTCGGGGTTGAAGAAACTTGACCTCATCGAGTGTAGTTCACACTACTACATTTAATAGTTTTACCGATGAAATTTTTGTGTCGGCGTAAGACACATATTCCGTCGGTAATTAATTTACTAACGAAATCACCGACGGAAATGCTCCGTCGGTGAATCTATTGTCGGTAATTTTTTGTCCGTCGGTAAATCTGTTGGTGATAAAAAAATATTATTACCGACGGATTTACTGACGGAACAGACAGGTCGGTAATAATATTTTTTTATTATCGACAGAAATTCCGTCGGTAATTATTTAAAAAGATTTTTAAAAAAATTATTTTATAAAATTATAAAATAATTAAATTAACATAAATCAACACTCTATAATATATACTCAAAATGCTTGGAAAAAAGAATAAGAAAATCAACTCAAACAAATTTGCAACAAATAAATAAAACGAAAAAATAAATTCAACTAACAAAATTTATATGAAAAAAATGAAGTTGCAATTGCTAAAAATTTAAAAATCCTATAAATAAATCAACTAAAAATTGATCTCATATGAAAAAAAAAAATCTCACCACAACATTTATACAATTATTAAGAACAAAAACAATTAAAAATAAAAATAAACAAATATAGTGAAAAAAATCATGAAAAAAGAAGAAAAAAGAAAACTCTTACCTTAATGTAGTTGCAAGTGAAGCTAAGGAGAGAGAGAAAATTTCGTAAAGCATTTTAATTAAAAAAAAACTAAGAGGATAAAAGAAGAAAGAAGAAGAAGACATACCCGAGCATGGAGGAAAATAGAAGGAGATGAGGAGAGAAAAGAAGAGAAAGAAATAGATATTGATGTTTTTTACATATTGTGAAGAAGAAGAAGAAGTAGAAGTAGAAGAAGAAGAATAATAAGCAATGAGTCTGTCTCTTGTGAAATAAGGGGATTCAGGCTTTTTATTGGGGTGCGTTAGCGACGGATTTACCGACGGATAATTGAATATTAATATTTTTTAATTATTCCGTCGGTAAATCCATTGATAATATTTAATTTCAATTTCGTAAAAAGTTTTCAGAAACCGCCAACAATTACCGACGATTTTTCAATCCGTCGGTGATTCCGTCTGTAATATTTAAATGAAAATTTTAAATTAATTGATTTTTTTCAGAAAACCGCCAAATAACACCGACGACTTTTCAATCCGTTGGTGATTTTGTCCGTAAAGAACAACAATTAACAGTGCAATTGGAAAGTGAACAGTTCTGGAGCTCTTTGGAAAATACCGACAGAAAATTCCGTCGGTGATTCCCTTTGTAATTGACATGAGGAACAGTGTTCACAGTTTACCGATGAATTTACCGACGGATTTTATTCTGTCGGTAATTCCGTAGGTAAAAATGGCACGTCATCATTTTTTTTTGCTTTGTTTTAATTTTGTTTCCCATGGTAATTCCCTCGGTATATCCGTTTGTATTTATCGATTTTCTAGTAGTGTCAAAGCTGCTTTGATAATGCTTCTAAAGATTAGGATTAAGTTGTTGTGATGTCAATATGATAATCCAAGTAGATTTAGGATCTGACTGATGTGCCCACAAACTACGATTCACTAAACTTCATAATCTTTGGTAAGAACAACTTGTGTATCCAAAATACTATTAATATGTTCAATGCCAATTATAAGGATAATGAGGTAGGGATTTCATAAGGATTATTAAAGGATCATTAAAGATATGTTTTTGTATTTTATATATAAGCATGTCCTTCATGTTAAAAGTAGAGCTAATATCAAAGTTTGATGGAAATTTAATGACATAACTATTTGATTCAATCATTTGCAATACTTTAAAGGGTTTAGCATTACTTCTTTGTAAATTTTTTATTGGTTTTTGAAGGACACCATTTAGGTATAATCTGTATCATGAAATAATCTTTGTCATTAAATACATCATAATACTTATATAAATCAACTTGAAATTTGAATTTTTCATTACTTGCTTGAATTTGTTTTATGATTTTAACATGAAAATTATGAACTCTACATACAAAAATCTTAGATGAACCAGACATCTTAGCATGAGAAGACATGGAAAAGAGATTTAAAGACTTCTTAGGTTTGTAACTATAAACACTAAATGACCGGGGATATGAATGGAACAAACACTAGTCAAAATCTAAGTAGATATGGTTTGGACACAACCTAGTAAATAAGAATCAGCTTCATCTTTCTCATCGCGTGTAATGGGTAAGGTATCAGGGAGCTCAACATGTTCAAAACCTACGACGTGTTAAACATCAAGTATAGAAAGTAAGGAATCATATAGTTTAGGAGGATTAATATAATGAGACTCTTCTAACATTACATTTACTTCTTCAGGCAGTTTCACTAAAGAGTTTCCTAAAATTTTCTCTACAACTAGAGTAGACTCAATAGACTCGTCACAAAGTCCTCAAGATTAAGCTCATATACTTGAGAACTATAATATTTCTCTTTACCTATATCTTTATGTTCTTAGATGACTAAGGGTTTAGTTGTACAGTTGACAAAGATATGCTCAAAACCTTGACATTTAGTACATTGAATCTTTAAACTCATCTTATACACTTGATTGACAATTCATTTCCCTTTATCTTCTCTATAAAGTTAGGCACTACTAGAATTAGGTCTATAGGGGTAGAACACCTAACAAAGAGTTTTTATTTCTAAATTAAGACCTTTTAGGGGCACTATGAGTGTCCTGATATTTTGTCAATTGACTTTTTATAACCAACTTATAATCTTGCACTATAATCTAGGCTTGGTCAAAAGTGGAAGGGCATTGGAGTACAACCTATCTTTTAAGATCATGATTCAAGCATGTACAAAACCTCCTTAAAGTCGTGGTCTCGTTCTCTCTAATAACACGTTCCTCCTTATACTTATCAAATGATGCTATGTATTCACTACCAGACTTATTCCATTTCTTGAGATTGTTATATTGGTCTAAAAGTTTATTATTGTAAGATTAAAGTATGTACTTCTCTTGTAATTTTTGTTTTATTTTAGTCTAATCAATGATAGAAGGTTTACCTCTTCTCTCCAAACAATCCTCAATACTTTCCCAGTAAAATTGAACTATACCAATGAACATCATCTCAACAAATTTAACTCTTTTATTATCATACAAGCTAAACCAATTAAAAAAAATGATCCATGTCATGAATTCACCTATTAGAAATCCAAGGGTCATATTGATTGTCAAAAAGTAGGGGCCTTTATTTTATTAGATCTCATGACTCACTCATTAAGGTTATCATAATTAAAGTAACCTAAATGGTAATTATATTGGTGGTGTTCATGGTGAACATGCGTATAGTGGTCATTATTGTAAATTCTACTAGTCTTAAGATGACTTGTTTGGAAAATCTCTAAGGGTTTAACTCTATAAGACAAGTTGTTCATCTAGGTTTGCATAAGATATGTTTCTCCTTAAAAGGCCCTAAGGATACCCATAAGAATCGAATCCATGGTAATTGTAGACATAGGGCTGGATATTAGAGATGATTGTGATACAAATACATGCAATACTAACTTAGAGATGAAATTGAGATCACAAACAATTCTTCCAAGTAAAATCATAATATAAAAATAAAGCTAATTCCATTCATTTTCTTTTCAATGTGGATATTAATTAATATCAAAATACACCTGAAAAGTTATAAGGATACACTTGTAGATGTTTTAAGTGTAAACGATTAATCAAATAATAGTCACAACTTTCCACTATTTTTTACAAGCTTTGCAATGAATACAGAGGACCAAATGCTAATTGTAAGATTGATAAGTAAAAATATTAGATAGAAATGCAAAGTGGTATATATATATCTTGTTTTGTATTTTTAAGGCACAAAAGTAATATTAATGACAATTTCAAATGACAAGTGCAAAACTAGAAAAGTAAAATTCAACAAATCAAAATGTAGAGCAATTTATTGACCAAGATGCTTAAAAGATGAGTAATTCAAATCGTCAAATTTGATCGTGGTGGACCTTTTTGGATTGTTGATGTAGTGTTGTTGTACCAACTAACTTATTTGTTAATGTGTCTAATCTCTCAACGGAAGAGTAACAAGTTGAGCTATTCTCTGTTGATTCTATCTATACATATGTGTAATCTATGCCACGAGTTTGGTGTCCCACCATATACCCTTCAAATTATTATTGATTAAAGTCTACTTCTTTTTTTCATATTAATTGAGCCCACTTAATTGTTATTTTATTTTGTAAAGACCCATTTCATCATAACAATTAGTTCATACGCCTATATGGCACATTTCTATAAGAATAACTCTTCCATTTTTGAAGTGATGTAATTAAAAAATTGTGAAAATAAACACAAGAAAATTAATTTATTTTAACTAATTATGCTTGTTCAATTACTTTCTTTCAAACATTTAATTTTAAAATTAGAATATAACAGGTTTCATAAAAGAACATTAATTATCAAGCATTCAATTTGATACCCTAACATAAAGGTGTTATGTAGGCATATTAACTAACGATGTTATGATGGAGGAATTTTTAGGTAGCGTTTGATTATTACTGTCAAATTTATTTAATGTCTTTATTTATTCAATCAAACATATTAATGTTTCATCTCATTTATGTTCTGAGACATTAAAATAGTATTTGGTTAGAGCTTTGGGATAAAAAAATATGATGATAGTGGAGACATTTCTCCTTCTATTCTGGTTTTATAAGCACAAAAATTCACATTAATATCATGATAGAGACATGTTTATTTTATATATTTGTCATTTTTTAAAAAAGAAAATACATTTATGTATTTTCCGTTTCTTCTCTCTCATCTTGAATTTTTAACCAAACACAACCTCACCGAATGCATTTCAAGAACAAAATAAAGAATGAAAGAAACCAATCAATAAAAGTACAGGTTTCTAAATATAAAGATGGATAAGTACATGACCGAATATTCAGGTAAACCAAAATTATTGTATTTAATTTATTAATAATTTCATCACATTAAAATTACAATTATTCTTAATAGAATTAGAGGTGAAAAAAAAACTAAAAAATCGATTAAACAGAGAAAACCGGAAAAAAAAAATAACCGAAAAAACCGAATTGTGAAAAAAAATCGATTAAATCGATTAAAATTTTGAAAAAACCGACCAGTTAGGTTCAGTTTCGGTTTTATAAGCCTGAAATCAAAAAAACCAAACCAAACTGAATCCAAACCGAAAAAACAAAAAAAAACCGAGTCAAACTGAAAAAACCGAGCCAAACCGGGTTGAACCGGTTTTTGTCTTAAAAAACCCGAACCGAACCGAAACCGGTCGGTTTGAACCAGTTTCGGTTTTTTTAAAAAAAAATTCAATTTAATTATTTTTTTTATAAAAACCAAATTAAAAATAATCACCCCTAAATAGAATCATTCATCTGAACGTGTCATTTTAACCAAGGAGACATCACAATTTTGGCGTTCATACTTATTCAATCTCGACCTCCATTTTGCTCGCAGATTATTTTTAGAACTCTGCAGTCTGTACATGCCATCTTCTCTAAGAGAGAAAAAAAACTCGTTTATATATATAAAATTAATTTGAAGAGTCTTCCCCATGCAAAGTAGATGATGGGGCTTTCACCTGCTTATAGACAAGTAGTTGAAAGACTTTTGATTAAATTGGGAATCAACTTGCTTAGCCTTTCATGTCACAAAAAATTGCCTACAAAATCTGACAAGTTACCCATTGATGTATAGGAAAACCATAAAGAGGAACCACACTTTCTTTATGTTTTACTCTTTTTATCCACCTAAAAAGAAAAGAAGATCGATGAGTTTTGCTGGATATGATTGTTCTAACTTTCGCATTTGAGCATGTCTGTATATATATATATATAGGATGCAGAAAATTATAAAGCGGATTAAGGGAATTATTTGCTCGAAAAAAGGCAGAGAAAATGGAAGATAAGAGAACTCCATACCTTCAAAGAGCTGTGTTCTATTTTTCCTGGATTTAATTGTTTGATGAATTAAATCGGCTATAACAAAATAAAGAGAGAGAGAAAAAGTTGAAGCTCAGATCTGGTTCAACCATACCAGGTGATCAGTTGTGCTTGTAATCAAAAACATCTCAACAAGTTAAATTCTTGATTTCATGAGTAAAATTCATAAGGAAATCTGGTAAGAAATCTAAGCATATTACCTTGTGAACGAGGCCAAAGTTTTGGCAGATAGGGATAAGATTACACCACAAAATCCTTTCATATTTTCCCACGGCTTTCTTGAGCTTTGTACTAAAGAGACTGATATGTATGGATTCTTTGAACAGGAAAATTTCAAAGAACGAAAGGAATAGAAAAGAAAGCCTAGCCCTTTACTCTCATGTCTCTTGAGTGCCAAGTTCAAGAAAGCCGTGGAAAAGCATGCAACGACCTTAGTTTCTTCTCTTCTTCCAAGAAAATTATGCACCCAACCCTTCTCTCTCTCTCTCCCTCTCTCTCTCTCTCTTATATATATATATATATCCATCACCTCTCCTCATAAATCCACAGCCTATTTTCTTGGTTTTCAGCGCTTCAAATCTTCAGAATTCTATTTTTCTTTGAAACAGCAGAGAATTTTATTAGCTCTGAAGCTTTTTACAAAAAAACAAAATATACTTCTTTTATTTGGAGTGAACATTTTAACAGGATTCACATGGAATCCTTGAAGCAAAAGTCGTAGACATCTCTTTACAGGATTGGGTTTCAAAAGGGTATGGAAAGATACAATTCAGATAGGATTCTGGAGGCAAGAACCTCTAACATTTCTTTACAGAACCAGGTTTCAAAAAGGTGTGAATAAAAATTGAAATCTTACCAAAAACGTAAACAATTCATGAAAGTTTTCTTTGTTTCCCAGTATTTTTGAATAAAAATTGAAAACAACAATTGACATACTATTGATTGATCTTGAAAACAAAAACCTTGAACAAGTGTATACAGGGCTGAGATCCAAAGGGTATAAATAAAATTGAGTGGAGATTAAAATCAAAGATAGAAGAGCAAGGAAAAACCAAAGATAACGGCTTTGAGAGATAGAGAAAGGAAGATAGAGAGACAGAAGTGACAGGATAAAGAAAGGAGCTGGTCTTGTGTGTCTCGGCGTGTACAATACAAGGGTCTCCTGTTGTTGTTGTTTTATATATATATATATATATATATATATATATAAAGAATATTTGGAAGTGTAGTTGTTGTTATTTTTTAAAGTATTTTTTATTTAGAAATATATTAAAATAATATTTTTTTAAAAAAAATTATTTTTGATATCAGCGCATTAAAATATCTAAAAATATTAAAAAAAATATTAATTTGAAATAAAAAAATTTTAAAAACAAAAAACAACCATATATATATATATATATATATATATATATATATATCAACAGAAAACGATGATTTTCTGGAGCCACCACACGTGCGACTGACAATGACCTTTGGTAAACTATATTCTAGTCCCTTTAGATTCTGCATTGCTCCACTTTGATTCATATAGGTTAAGAGTTTGAATATGGCTTTTTTTTTTTTTTAAGAAATAAAACTAACTTTATTGAAAAGTAATAGAGCCAACAAGATACTGACCCTAAAAGTTCAGCAAAGAAAGACTAACATAATTGCATCCAAGCTAAGTAAGAGTTTTTTTTTTTTTAAGTAGAGTATGTGTGTTTTTATGTTTTTGAAATGTTTTTGAAAAAAATTTAAAAACAATTATTTTTTTAGTAATTTTAGATTGTTTTGATGTGTTAATATAAAAAAAATTAAAAAAATTATTTTAATATATTTCCAAACAAAAAACACTTTAAAAAACAACCACTACTACAATATCAAACAGACTCTAAACCTTGCTTTGCAAAATCTCCACCACACAATTTTCTTCTGACCAAACTACATTGACGAAGTCTTTTCTCTTCCCTTCTTTTATTAAACTAGCAATATAATAGCAATATAGCTCTTTGTTATCAAATAGTTAAAAACTATTAAGCTCATACTATCTTATTTTTTTAATATTAAATACATTTTGGTTTTTTAAAGTTTTTGTTAATACTCTCACATGTATATATGAAGTCTTAAAATAAAATTTTAAAAAGTGATTACTCGACTTATGGACACGTGACCTGTTTGGGAGTGTGATTACGATTGCTTTTCAAAGTGTTTTTCGTGCTGAAATACATCAAAATGATATTTTTTTCATTTTTAAAAAATTATTTTTGAGATCAGTGTATTAAAACAATAAAAAAATATAAAAAAATTAATTTTTAGCAAAAAAATTAATTTTTTTAGAAACGCAGGTACAACCGCGTTTCCAAATGCTCACTAAATTTATATTATAAAATTGTGATTTCCTGAGAGAGATTGACATTTTATAAAATAATTTGCCTTTGTTCATTGGGACAGTGTCCACATTAAATTAAAACTTCTACTAGAAAACTATATATTTCATACAAGAAAACTTTAATCTATAGGGACTGAAGTAAAACATTACTGAAACTTATAGGGGCTAATAAAGTATATTCTACCCTAATAATCTTCTGTGACCACACAGATTTCAGGGAAGATGGGCTAAACTGTAAAGGACACGTTTCAACCAAACAGTGGGCGGTTACGTGGAGGACTGGATAGTCTGTGGAGTACTGCTGTACCAGCCGTTCGGGTATTTGAAAATACGATGATAATTATTTTTAAAAATATTTTTTATTTAAAAATATATTATTTTTTATATTAATGTATAAAAAAATATTAAAATATTAAAAAAATTAATTTTAAAAAAATCAAATTAAAAAAATATTGAAAATCAATTTTAAACACCCTCTTCAAATAAATAAATTGCAGTGGTGTTGTTTTGACTGTTTCAATCCTTTTTTTTTTTTGTTGGTTTCCGATGACGATTGAATGCTAACCACCGTTTGCTAATACTGCCACCATCTTTCTCCGCCCTTTCCGCCGCATTTTCTGCTGATGATTCCTCTTTTGTGAACTTGTTTATCACTCACTCTTTTGTGTGGCAGTTTCTTTGTTTTGCCGCTTTTGACCGTGGGATCCATTCCAAAATGCTTTTCTTTTTTGTTTCATCGGGAGATACATGGGTGGGTAGTTCTTTTCTTTTCTTTTCTTTTCTTTTTTGGAATTTATTTGTTTTATTTTAAAGTCAAGAGATATTCTCATAAACTATTCATACTTGAATTAGAGAATTCATTGTTCAGTAGGAAATTTGTAATAATTATTATGTTACAAATCATGAGACAATATCAATTTTTATTGATCCTAATTCATGGAAAGAATAACAAAATCATATGTTATATCAAAGATAATACAAATAATCATAATAACAAATACTTATTTGATCGAATAAATAATTATTTTGATAAAAAAAATAAAACATATAAAAATTCATCAAATAGTTATAACTTATCATGCAAATAAATCTTTAGGGCATCATAAAGTGTATGTGAGAGAGTTTTACTCATGAGTTTTAATCTTAAATTAATATTTCATTCTAGCAAAAAGTGTAAGATATATATATATATATATATATATATATATATATATATATATATATATATATATTTGTGTCATAACTTATTTTTAGGTTATTCTCCACAATTTACTTTTGTTCTTTTTTTAAAATAATAATAATAATAATAGCATGAGGACAGGTGATATGGCAAAAACTGGCCGAATAAGATCTCAAGTACGTACAGAAAAATTGAGTTGAAATTAATTTTGGATAAATTTGGAGCATAATTATACCACGTTGTACCCAAGACTGGAGAGACAATATAGATTTAAGGTCAAATTAAATGATTATTGGACGAATTTGTATAAAAATTAAGTCTAGGGACTTAATTAGGTTTTTAATATGCCAATTTGATTTAATCATGACTCAAATTAAGAGTTTAATTATGTTTAAGAATTAATTTGGGTCAAATTAAAGGATTTAATTAAGTGCAAGAACTTAATTATACTTTAAATAGATCAAATTAATTTTATTAGGGACTTAATTGGTGAAAAATTAAGTTTGGTAACCCAATTTGGGCTTAATTGAGAAGATTGAAATTTTAAAGGACCAAACTTAATTTTTACAAAGTTAATTGGTTGAAATCAGGGGTAAATTTGCAAGAAAATTAGAAGTTTATGGTCAATTAAGGGCTAAATTGAAGAAATTTACAGCTAAGAATCTTTTTGAAAGAGGCGTGGAACTTTGAGGACTAAATTAATCGAAATCAGGGGTGAAATTGAAGAGATTTGAAAGTTTAATGGTCAATTGAAAGTCAATTTGCATAAATCCAAAACCAAGGACCATAATGAAAAAGACGCTGAAATTCGGGGCTGATGTTGAAATTTGACTGGGAAAAATTGCATTAAATCAAAAGTTTGAGGTCAATTAGGGGTGTAATTAAAGGAATCAAAAGTCGAAGGACTAAATTGAACTTCGACTAAATTCCTAAATTAAAATCTTAAAATCCAAAATAATGTTGTTTCATTTAAATGAAACAGCATGTTTTGTCCAAACAGTAAAAAGAAAAACCACACAACGCATCGTCTGGTTACTATTTATCATCTTCTTCCTTTTTTGTTAGAAAAGCTACTTAGATGACTACTTTTCAATGGCATTTAATGCTTCATCTCTTCACCAAACTTGACAAAACATACCACTATAATAGCCTAATATTTGACCATACCCCAGTATGGTTCGTTTCGGCTGATTGACACCACAACAATCGTGGCACTGGCCTAAAAAGGCTAACTCAAGCAGCCTTTAATTGCCAAAATTTGATAGTTTATGATGGCCACTTTGAGCTAACAGTTGAGATCTTTTCGGGCTGAATCAAAGGCCAAGATTTGTATCGAGGGCCAAGATTTGTCCTCAATAAAGACAAAAATATTCCCCTTCCACCCCCTATAAATAGGGGTGGATTCCATGCATTGAGGGAGAAGAAATTTGGGTCCAAAGTTGACAAAAAAACCTACCCCTTCCCAGTTTCTTTTATTTGACATTATCACTCTTCTTCTTCTCTGCCGTCGTGACTTCAACATCTTTAGCCACCACCCTCACCTCACCTACATCGTGACTGTCAATGGCCCATCATCCTTGTAACCCTATTTCCTCATTAATGACAGGAACAACAACCACAAGCTTCTTCCTCTTTGCGCAAGTTTCTCTATCAAACTCTCTTTCCAACCAACAACCATACCGTGCGCCATCAGCTAGGGGTGATCATTTTCGGTTCGGTTTGGTTTTTAGAAAAAAAAAGAAACCAAACCGAAATTAAAAAAACAACTGAAACCGGTTCAAACCGACCGGTTTTGGCTCGGTTCGGTTTTTTAGAGAAAAAACTGGTTCAAACCGGTTTGGCTCGTTTTTTTCTGGTTTTTTTTTTGGTTCGGTTCAGTTCGGTTTGGTTTTTTTGGTTTCAGACTTATAAAACCGAAACTGAACCACCGGTCGGTTTTTTCAAAATTCTAATCGGTTTAATCCGTTTTTTTTCGCGGTTCGGTTTTTTCAGGTTTTTTTTCCGGTTTTCTCGGTTTTTCAGTTTTTTTGCTCACCCCTACCACCAACCAGACCACCATCCATACTACCCCCCTGCACCAGGTAACCTTCTCCTCTTCCCCGCAAAATCATGGTTGTTGCATGCAGAATGATATTCTGCATGCAACATAATTAATTCACATGGAAACTGGGCTAGGCTAGCGACCATGTGAGCCGGGCTAAACCCGTTTCAGCCCAGCCCAGATGGCTAGACCAGGTTCAACTTAGAGAGAGAGAGAGAGAGAGCGAGTGGTCTGTTAGGCCAAAAGTTAGCCCAACCCGACTGAGTCGAGCTAGACCCGTTCCAGCCCAACCCAGATGGCTAGGTCGGATACAGCCCAATATATTTAATAATATAAAAAATTAAAAAAAAAAACTTCAAATTTTTCAAAGGTCATAACTAAAATATTTATGGGTCCTCCACATGTTTTTTCTATAATTTTACATAATATTGGGTTGTAGACTTACACTATAAGATACAAACCCAATATTAAAAATACTCAGTTTTCTACGGAACTTTTTTAAAAAGAATTCAAAAATTCAAAAAAAATCAAATTAATTTCTTTCCAAAAAACAAAAAAATATTTTTGTTTTCATGCATACGGCTAAATCCTAAAAAAATTTCATTTTTATTCTAAAAAAAAAGATAAAATCGCATTTTTATCATGTTTTAAAAATAAAAAAAATAAATATCGTAACCAATTTATTATTATCCATTAGGGCTTAACCAAAATAAAAATAAAAAAACATAACAATTATTATGTCTAAAATGTTAGAAATTAGTTATATTTAGAAAATAAATGCAATGCTAAAATTTGAGCTTTAAAATAGTTAGGATTTCATTTAATAAAGTAGAGACTTCCTCATGAAGGGAAATCTACCTTCAGCCATAGACAAGACCAATGGATAGAAACATGACCTATTAAAACAATTAAACAACAATGCAGCTTACCTTAGATAGGGTACACTAGGGGTGATGCGTATTCCCCTTGCATAACCAATCTCATACCCGGACTCTCGCAGACCATAGGTTTTCTTGTAACCATAATACTAGGCAGCGAATCCTAAGCTTATAATCATAATGATTATCCCCAAACCCTTTTTTCACCATCACTTACGAGGCAGGCCGGTCGTTCGACGCCACGCACGCCGCGACAGGATGGCGACCTCTCTAGGGAATGCCTTGTCTAGTTGGAATAAATTTTCTTTGTTTGTTTTGGTTTGTTTAATTTTAGCTCGTATTTTTACTGTTTTAGCATGCATTTTTACTTCATGTTCATACATAGGTACATCGAGTATGAATTAATGCCCTCATGTATTTTAATTTTGCGAATAAACCTATTTTTAAGTTAGGTGGAGAGTAGTGCAGTCAGCCTCATAACTTTTAGTAGGGGTTCAGATTCGTGAAACATCTAACTATGAATTGAGTGTTTACTTGGTAATGACGGTCACATTGTGTCCCAACCATTCCTTGTAAACTCTTATATTGTCTTTACATAAGGTGGTCATCAGACAGTTTATAAACCTTTTTTAGACCAGGTAGAAAATTTACCTCTCATGTAATGGACTAGAACATTCTCTTAGGATACGATCTCCCTAATAATTTATTTTGCATCATGATAGACTTGATCAATAATCCTGAACTCCACCGGATTTTCTGACATGATTATTATTTTTCCTGAATATGGGTAAGAATCTGAGATGATATAATTTTCCAAGGATCTAATTGTCTAACAATGGCTCTGATACCACTGTTGAGATTTCCAAAACACATATATACAATGGAAACTGTAAATTTAATTTTTTTTTCAGGAGTTCCAAGAATTCTATTAGACAGATCTAGGGTTGTTTAAGATTTGTATGAAAATTACCTGAAGATTAGATGTTCTTTTCAACTTTCAACAATTGTTTCAACATGCAATCATGGAGTGTGTTTACTATGTCAAATCACGTTTATTCTTGACACCATAGTCATTGATTCTTTAAATAAGATTTAAAACTATTTTTAAATCTTATTCCACCTTACGCAAGGATTTACTATCAATATTATTTGAGAAGAGATGACACCATTTTTCTAATTCACCAAAAGTGATAAATCATCTCTTGATTACTTAAATACCTTCATATAATTCATGTTATACCCAATATATGCTCATTTGTTATCCTTAATTAGAACAACGTGTAGCAGGATCAAAATATAACACTTTCTAACCATCTAGGTGGTGGCCCAGTGGTAAGAGCTTGGGACCAAGAGGTTTGCTCCCTTTGTGGTCTCAGGTTCGAGCCCTGTGGTTGCTCATATGATGGCCACTAGAGGCTTACATGGTCGTTAACTTCAGGGCCCGTGGGATTAGTCGAGGTGCGCGCAAGCTGGCCCGGACACTCACGTTAAACTAAAAAAAAATAAAAAAATAAAAAAAATATAACACTTTCTATATAAGATAATCTAGTGATATCAAGTTTAAGAATCACTTACACAACCATTTCGTGAGCCATTCCATAGACACAAATGATTTCTCCATATGAAATTCTCATGCGGGTCGGTTTAGTGTACATGTCATCTGACAAGAACCTACATGTTAATTTCAAATATCCCTCATACCTCAGTTTATGAGAAAAACCGCTTTATTTCATATAGAAAAGAACATAATATGTATTAGTCTTAACTGCTATAATTAATGTCTAGTTTTAATAAAGTATTGACTAGGACCATTTAGGTATAATGTTTTGATGCAATAAAAATCTTATAATTATAACAACTTATAATTTTCTTTTCAAGGTATTTTTGTTCCAGGAACTTGATCTTTATTCTAAATTCATTAAGCAAATAATATATTTATTAATAAAATATTTAAAGAATATTAAATACGAATAATTTTTTATTAATAAATTAAATATATTTATATGAATAATATCAATATTAAACAATGGACTAACAATTGGCTGGACATATCTTTCATGGTAACCACGTAGCAATCAGCTTTATTACTTTAAATCTTCCTTTGAAAAAAAGATACTTTATTTTACCATCATCTGTTACTTATTCAATTTTTTTTTCTAGTTCAGACCAGACTGCATCATCACTGACAGAGAGGATGTCACGAACTTTCATGTGTTTGGAAAAACTGCTGAGAATTTCTTAGGATCATCGACACACCGTTTCATCTACAACAATCCATCCATTTTCCCACCTCTGATGATTCAAAAACTGACCAAGACTTTCATTTTCCAGCTGTGTTTTGGAGCCTTCAGATCTGTCGTGTCGATGTGGAACCGTCGTGACAAACAGGCTTGACAACGACCCCATCACTGCAGATACACACCTCTTATAGCACCTTCAACAGTCATGACAATTGTTGCGTCAAGCTCTGGAGCTCCTCCTCCAGCAATGTTTGGCCCACCTTACACTGATACAGCAGCTTCAAATGGCCATGCAACCTATTGCATCGAACTCTAATGCTCCCCCTCCATCAAGCCCAACAACTCCTGCAGCCCTTGGTCCACCTGGCGCTGATCTTTGCAGCAGCAAAAACAGCCATCACCGCTCCACGACAACCTCTAACCCATTCGTTCACCACAAGCAAGAAGAAGGCTCCAGGTTAGCGCTACAGCGACATATGAAAGGTATAGAATACACAGTCATATACATCTTTATACCCATCGTTGAACAATACCTAAAAGTTATCGTACACCATCTTTAAGCTTAACGAACCAATCTTTTTTCCTTGGCCAGCATAAACAACTAACAATCTTATCAATCTCTGAGTTTTTTTAAAACAGTCCCATCGAAAGCTAAGGGACCATCTTGGCAAAAAATGTTGGAGCAGGGGTAAGCCCTCTTCTTCAACCATGATGACTCGAAAACAGTACTCGTCAAGAAAATGTGATCCTTAGCATCGTCCGCCCCTGAGGTGCCTTCTCTCAGTGAAATAAAATGTTCCTCTTTCATTAGTTTGTGCAAAGCAATCGTTTGCTTCGGCAGTGGACATCTTTGTCATACCTACCCTTGACAAGAAAATCAAAAACCAATCCCTATGCAGTTTCTATTCAACAACGTTGTCTTCTTTCGTCAGCCTTTGCTACATCAACTTTCACTTTTCTTCCTGCCCTTTAACGTGTTGATGTTGCCTTTACAACCTTTACAGCTGCATCAAACTTTGCTGTCATTCCGGCCCTTTACTGTAATTCTTGCTTCAACAACGAACATCTTTGTCATTCCTGCCCTTCATCATTTCTTGCATAGGTTAGAAAATAATAATGTAATTCCTTCAAAATTCTGTGATTGTGACTGGAAAGAAGGGTTTAAGAATTCTTTGCAGCACCATGATGGAAAGATAAACCAAGATGGTTTTGTTTATGTAAAATCCAGTAGAAAAACAGCAAGCTAAGGAAAGGCTGCTCTAAATCAATACTCTTGGTTTTGTCTTAGTTGCATTGAACTAATGGCAACCTTTGCAGATTGGTATCGATATAATAAGCGCAATGATTAATGAGATCCACGCTTTTGATCACTCTTTTGCTCTGTAAATGATGGTGTTGCCTCTGTTGATTTTGCTTTCCTTTCACGTTTTCGCATCATTCTTTCACACTTCCTTTCGTTACTTGTTGAGCATGATGCGAAATCACATGATTCTCTTACAATCCCATTTTACATTCAATTGTGATTCAATTTTTGCTTTCACCTTTGTTTTTGAATGGCAGCTGCCAATAATCACAGTTTAATCTTCTCCATTACATTCAACTTGATTTTTACATCTCCATTTTACTGCAACAGAGCAATCTTTTGGCAAGGGCTCAAGTTCCACAACTTCACAACATTAATATTTTCATCTCATGTAAAATTTTAAGTTAATTTTTAATATAATAAACTAATATACAAATATTATGGATAAGTTTTATTATATCATTCTTTTTTAATTGAGAAATACAAAGATAAAATCTATATTTAATAAAATAAATTTATCAATAAATTATAAAAAAAATTGTTAATATTAATTAAATACTAAATTTTTCAGCCAACATTTTTTATTAAAGCAAAAGACATGTGAGTGTGTAAATATTTAACACCCACTTTTATTTTGAATTTATGAGTTTTTTTTTTTTTTAATCTTAGAGGTTATCTTTTTTCATCAACATATAAATTATTTTTAAAAAAATACATCATATAAATATAGTTTATTTATATCATATATAATAGAAAAAAAATAATCTCTTTGAAACATTATAAAAATATAAAACAAAATAAAAAAAATAACTACTATTTAAAAAAAAGTCAACAAAATAATTTAAAAAATATAGAGGGATATTAATTTAATTTGAAATAAAAAAAATTAATATAAACTAAAAAATGCATTCAAAGGGAGGGTATCAATTAAAAATTTTATAAAAACAAAAGTGAGAAAGACAAGTGAGGTTCTAGCTACTAGGACTGGCTAACCACCGGAGCTCAAGCCTACATTATTTTTCTAAAATAAAACCTTTTTTTATTTTCAAAAAAATTAAAGAAATCGACTCGTTGCCTATTGTCTAATTTCCAGTCATCTCAAGTGGTCGAAAACCATTTAGAAAGTCAGGTTTTTAACTTTTAGATTAAAAAACTCATTTTTAACTAATGTTTTACACAAAAACACTTAAAAAACATGCTAGAAACCTCAATAAACCTATTTATGACCTTAAAATAGAAAAGAAAAAGGCTAAAAATTACCCAAAAAAACCCAAAATCACATAACTTTCCAAGCCTCAATCTGATTTTCCATCAAGATAAAAGCCAAAAACCACAACCATTGAATTTACTTCATTAAATGGAACCCATTTAACACTAAATTTAGCTTTTTTGGTTGTTTAAATCATGACAACTGACAAGTTTTTCTTTTCCGTTATTTTTTAGAGGCTTTCACCCTCCTCTCTTGAATTGAAATATAAATAAAATAAAACTTTTGATCAAAATTAAAATTGCTATGAATTTAGTAGTAGCATGTTCTACATTTTAATTCTTTGTCTTTTAATTTGATCTTTTGACCACATTTTTAAATTTAATCTCATCTAATTTGACCGAAGAAAGAAAAAAATTAAGGAAAAAAGAAAAGAAAAGAAAAGAAAAGGAAAGAAAATGGGGGAAAAATTAAAAAGGTGCTTTGCAGTGAAGCCTCATCACAAATCCCAGTTATTGTAGTAGTTTTGTTGATGTTAATGTTTGATTGGGGAGAAGAGTGGCATTATGATCAGGACAACAGTTATAACACTAATCGTTACTTTGAAGCATGATTGCAAATAGCCCTAATGGTATTTCATCAACATATAAATTATTTAAAAAAAAATACATCATACAAATAAATATAGTTTATTTACATCATATATAAAATAAAAATAATAATAATCTCTTTGAAATAATCTCTTTGAAACATTATAAAAATTATAATAAAAAATAACTACTATTTAAAAAAATTAACAAAATAATTTTAAAAATATAGAGGGGGTATTAATTTAATATAAAGTAAAAAATGCATTAAAAAAAGGGAGGGTATCAATTAAAAATTTTGTCAAAAGAAAAGATGAGAGGGACAAGCCAGGTTCTACTTGGACTGGCCAACCATCCAAGTTCAAACTCGCTCAAGCTTGAAAACTCAGGCTCACGCATGCAAGCCAATATTATTTTTCTAAAATAAAGCCTTTTTGATTTTCAAAAAAATTAAAGAAATCAACTCGTTGCCTGTTGTCTAGTTTTCAGCCAACCTTAGGTGATCGAAAACCTCCTAGAAAGTCTGGTTTTAACTTTTAGATGAAAAAAACTCATTTTTAACTAATTTTTCACACTAAAACACTAAAAAAAACAGGTTAAAAACCTCAATAAACCTATTTATGATCTTAAAATAGCAAAAAAAGAGTTAAAAATCACCAAAAAAAACCCAAAATCACATAACTTTCCAAGCCCCAATCTGATTTTCCATCAAGATAAAGGCCAAAAACCACAACCATTGAATTTATTTGGTTGAATAAAATCCTGTAACACTAAATTTAATTCTTTTGATTGCCTAAATCATGACAAATAACAAGTTTCTCTCTTTTGCTATTTTTAGAGACTTTCACTCTCCTCTCTTGAGTTGAAATATGGATAAAAAACTTTTTAACCAAAATGAAAATTTTCATGAATTTAGTAGTAGTATGTATTTTGTCAATGTTCTACATTTCAATCCTTTATCTTTTAATTTAATTTTTCTACCACAATTTCAAATTTAATCTAATTTCAAATTTAATCTCATCTAATTTGACCAAAAAAAGAAAAAAAAATAAAGGAAAAAGGAATGAAAATAAAAGGAATGAAAATAGGGGGAAAAAATATAAAAGAGCTGGTGATGTGCTTTGCAGTTAAGCATCATCACAAATCCCAGTTATTGTAGTAGTTTTGTTGATGTTAATGTTCAATTGGGGAGAAGAGAGGCATTATGATCAGGACAACAGTGATCTTTACTTCAACAAACACTAATCGTTACTTGAAGCATGATTGCATGAATGCTAATAGCCCTAATGGTATTTTATTGTCGAATTACGATTAACAAGCTGTAACAATAGAAGATTAAAATCATTGATCTAAAGAACTTCCACGGCCTTTTACATGCCATTTCCCAGTGCCTTGGTAAGACGAACTACAAAAAAATAGATTTGGCATAACCAGCTACTTTGTACTCTATTATTGAGAATTACTGGATATAAATGTAGAATTCATGTAATGTCAAAACTTCTGGGGTAATATACATGGCAGAAAAGTAGCCCGTAAATAAGGGCCAAAATCCTACAAGAAGCCTATGTGACATTGCATTATATCATCCGAGGCTGCCTCCCTTGCCCAGCGTTCACCAAAAAGTGCAGAAGCTCTACTTCGAGGATTAGCTGCTACTAGGAAAGGGTCTTTTCATTTCTTTTCTTCACCCTTTTTTACCCCAAGAATAATTGAAGTAGGAACCTGATTAGAGGAAGTTTCAGAAACCGAAAGGTGATTTTTTTCTGTTTCCACCTTCTCCATATTGTTCATTCCACTTCCTCAGCTCATTCATACTTGCTGCGTCAAAGGAAACTGACGGCCCCACCTATACAACAAGTAATAGATATCAATCTACCACAGATTTCATAATATCAATGTGGAGAGTGCATGATTTTGCAACCCATCTTAACCTTGTATCAAACTGCTAAGAACAGTCAATTAACTAAATTGTTACCTTTGCTTTTGACTGAATGAAATCTTCCAAATTAAGTGGTCTTAATGCCGGAGTTGCACCATTCTTGCCACCCTGTAGAAAAAGTGACCAGGTGGAAAAAAGAGCAGAGTCAAATACTTGGCCACAGATCAGAAGTAAAATGACTTCAGGCAACACATAGTAGGAAGAATTAGAAGTCTGCAGCTGGAGGAGGGTTGGTTCAACCGGCAAACAAGGGTATTTCTGAGGTGCTTCCCTAGGGCATTTGGGGCGAGGTCTAAAGTTCAGGAATCAGGATACCATCTGCTGTGTAACCTTACTAAAAGGCAGTAATGATTTTCTGCTCTTTTACAATTTTCACACCATATACAATAGACAATGAACACTTGATAAACTAACTATATTAGAAAGAACAGTTTTTTTTTTCATGCTATGCCACAACCTGTTGCATACCAGCATTAAATTGCTTTCTTATATTTTGCGCAAGTCATTAATTGTTGATGAAGGTACCTTGCAGATCATATGTTCACAAAAAGGTGGGGGAATGAGAAATGTGGCAGAAACATCTAACCTGATTTGCTTGCAAAGACATATAAATATTCACTGTTTGGATGCTAACCAAACAGGTGCCCTAGTTTCAAATTGAAAATAACATGACCAAATGCAAGAGAGTATACATGCAAGGAAAGATGACTATCATCGAAATTATGATCAAAACTAGCACTTCACTTCTCACTTCACACACTGCCAATGACACAGCCTATAGCGTGGTTAAACGTTAGGGTTCTCAAACCCTAAAGTTACAGACCTAAACTATAGAGAAATTTAGAGAAAATTCTGTAGTGTTTTATTAAAAATCTCAATAATAATCTTCTTCTCAAAATAAACTACACATCTATTCATATTAGTTTTAAAAAAAATTATGGGAAAGGATTCCTAATTAAAACTAAAATCATTTATAGAAAAGGATTCCTATTTAACACTTACCTGGTTAATAGAATCCATCTAGCATTGGGATTTCTAAATAGTAAATCACTAATTAACTTAAAGTCCTAATCTAAATAGGAAAAAGATTCTAAAGACAACAAGAAAAATAAAGACAATCTCGCATAGTAACTTCCGAACCTTATTTAAACGTCTTTTCCGATCATCATGAAATTTTAATTCAATAGAAAACAGGGCATTCAGAATCTTCTGTCAAAATTTTAGCTCGATCCAACGGTCAGATTAAAAATTATGCTTGATTTACCAAACGGTATCTCGGACTCTTATTAAACTCCTCAAAACCTAAATTTTAACCATTAATGAAATAATACAATAAACATTATTATGCCAAGAATATGAAAGAAATTTCCCCACGTCAGTCCCCTCTGCTTCCAAAAAACTCGCCCTCAAGTTATCTTCAAGAATTGAACTCTTCCACTCAAAGCGAACAAATATTTTGAATATAACATTGTAGCCAACATTTTCACAAAATAGCATGTCCTTGACTGGTGAACTTCAAAATCTAATTTATATGCACATTTTAAAGGAAACTCCATATTTAATGTTCTACTTTCTGCTCCTATAAAGTCCACTTGTAGTTTTTTCACACTTTTTTTTTCAAGCTTGACCTTATTATCATCTATGACTTCCAATACTTCAACCTTTAAATATAAAGAAACTTCAAGATAATCTTTGAAAATACTTTTAGGAGAATTGTAAGAAATTATCATGTCCTCCATGTCTTTGTTTATAAGATTTTCATCCATGACTGAAAAATCATTGTTTGTCACTGGCTTCTCCAACTTAAAATCAAAAGACTAAAATTGTTTGTCAACAACCTCTTTGATCACGTTATCTTCAACATGATTCGATAACTTTGAGATTTTGCTTTCACCAAACTCCTCCATGTTTTTCCTTCTTGCCTTTTGAGAAGGTTGAATGTAAGGCAAATAGTAATAATCTATTTGCTTATCCACCCAATATAAAATCTCTTTATAATCATCTTGTATAAACTTCAAAATTAATGATTGTCCCAAATCTTGCAATGAAATTAAATGCATACAAATAGAATTTTAAAGTCTAGAGATTCAAACCACCATTCTCTAGCACCACAAGAAAGTTTGTATACAATAAATCCTACTTTTAGTTGATAAGGAACCTTATTGAAATAAAAGTAAGCTTCCAATTTTGTCAACCACTTAATAAATCTTTTCTTTGAAAATCTCCAATTATTGAAAGGAATCTCATCAAATTCAGAAGCAGGTCTAGGCTTTGGTCTACCTCGAGGTAAGTCTCCAAGCAAGTTACTCTCCTCTTCGCAATCCCTGTTTGCATTACCCATTAGCCGAGCTAACTGTTATGGTTTGCTCTAAACAATCTAGTTTTCGTTCCTGGGCCCACACAGCGCCATAGAGAACCTCCACTCTTGCATCGCAGAGTGGGTTACTACAGTCTTCATCCATCAAAAAGGCCAAACTACTCTAATATCAATTGGTGCTATATAACTTGGTTAAAAGTTAGGGTTCTCAAGCTTTATGATACAGACCTAAGCTGTAGAGAAATTTAAAAAAAACTCTCTAGTGTTTTATTAAAAGTTTTAATAATAATCTTCTTCAAAATAAATTAGACACCTCTATTTATATTAGTTTTAAAATTCTTTATGGAAAAAAATTCTTAATTAAAACTAAAATATTTTATAGAAAGGATTTCTAATTAAGACTTACCTAATTAATAGAATTCATCTAGAATTTGGATTCCTAAATAGTAAGGTACTAATTAACTTAAAGTCCTAATCTAAATAGGAAAAAGAATCCAAATACAACAAGGAAAAAAAAAAAACAATCTTGCACAGTAACTTCTGAGCCTTATTTGAATGCCTTCTTGATTTCCAATCATCATGAAATCTTAACCCAATAGAAAACAAGACCTTTAAAATCTTTTATCAAAATTTTATCTCGATCCAACAGTTAGATTAAAATTTATGCTTGATTTATCAAACTACATCTTGAACTTTTATTAAACTCCTTAAAACCTAAAAAACTTAACCATTAATGAAATAACACAATAAACATTATCATGCCAAGAATATGGAAGAAATTTCCCCATGTCAGCCAAGCACAAGTACTCTAACAAAAACAGACATATTGGGTGCCCAGGACCAGTATAAATTGAAGGAGAGCGTAAATCATAAAAAAATATATTAAACTCAATCACCTTTTCTTCTTCTAAAAGTTCTTCGACTGGTCTATATGCTGCAGCGATACATAGGTTCTGAAAAACAAAATTCCAGACAATTAAGGCCATATATTTTCTTCCAAGAAACGCAAATTTGAAATTAGAAGCAACCAATACTGCATTACCTTCAAATCACTTCCGGAATATCCCTCAGTTGCATTTGCAAGTTTGTCAAACTGGAAGTCAGCTTCTAAATTTTCTCTATTCAAAATTATTCTGAGAATCTTCATACGATTTTCGGCGTCTGGTAGGTCCACATGTATTCTAAACAATGATACAACACAATTATACAAGTGACATTGCTATTGCTTTAAACAGCAGCAGACACGACATATGGAAACATGGCAAGCTTTAAACAGCAGCAGACATATGGAAACATGGCAAATATGATATCTTAAACCAAAAGATAGGCTGCAATACTAAAAATACCAAGGCATTTCCTCAAGCAAACTTGCCTCCTAGGTAACCGGCGGATTACAGCATCATCAAGATCAAATGGTCGATTTGTGGCACCAAGGATAAGGATTCTCTGGCTATCTTTTGATCGCAATCCATCCCACGCTGCCATGAACTCATTTCTCATTCTTCTAGTAGCTTCATGCTCAAAAGAGCCACCACGAGCACCAAGCAAACTGTCAACCTACACATACAAAATCCAGTTAACTGAATAGCATTCCAAATGTAAGAGGTGTTTAGGAAATGTCATAAGAAAGTAATGTTCACGCTGTTTGTTGTCAAAATGACCCCAAATGACGTAGAGAAAGGAAAGGGAAAGGACGATTATTTATCAAAACACCATTCACCTAGTTATTGAACAGACACCTACAGGCAAGAAATGGAGAAACTAGAGAAAGATGCAATTTGTTTTTCCCAATTATTAAATTCTGACAACATTTTCTACAAGAATTTCTCCAGATACTGAAAAGTTTCTCAATTAAAAAAAAAAAAGTTTCACAGCACAATTTGTGACACAATGATACAAACAACAAATATTTATCACTTTGCAAGGACATTAGAGACCTACAATTTACAGAGAATATAATTCAAAATCAATTTCCACTGATATTTTTACGCTTAACCCATTAATCTATCATAAATCTCAGTGATGATCATGGGACAGACCATTGGTGCACACAAAAAAACTGTTATAAGAACTCCATGGTTATCTTATTTGCTGGAAGCTTCACCAGCATCCAATAAGATAAGGATGAAGGTTTGCGAAGATAACTTTCATATTTCCCTGTATTTTGTAAACAACATTTTTATTGCATGAAAAAGAAGTGAGATAGATCTGTTTCTGGAAGTTCTCAGTGTTCCACAATAGCTTCTTTCTATTATTCACATCCTGACTTTTACTAAGGGTAAAATTGTATACTGAACAATATTATATCATGAGGACAACGAAATTTAACTTTACAAGTGCAAAAGTTGGTTTCTTTATGCAATGCAATAACCAGTTTATTTACAAAAATTGTCACACACACACTCATGCACATGCGTACACTGAAAAAGGAGAAACTCACCTCATCAACAAATATAATGACAGGAGCCAGCTTGCTGGCAAAGGAGAAGAGAGCCTTTGTGAGCTTTTCAGCATCTCCAAACCACTGTCTCGGGAAGCAGGAAAACATTAAGTAACATACAGAAACAAAAGACAATGACTAAACAAACTGAAAGTACTCAGCTATATCAATAATCTATGATTTAGCAGCCAGTATTTTGTATAGAAGACATCTGTTTCTGAAAAACTACCAACAGAAGCATATGTATACCGGTGCTAATTTTTTTCTCAAATTTAATGTAAAGAAACAAGATAACATACAAGCAGGCATTTATGTATATAATAGCCTTTGTATCACATGCAAAGCATGCGATGCTTTGTCCTTTATAACTTAAGTTGATGTTTTTAGATCAAAATCAGTTCGGATGTGTTAAAATGCCATGAATTCATATCACACATAAGAAATGAAATAAAGAGCTTTTGAGCTTTGTGCTCTTGTGTCTCTGTACTCTTTTGTCCCAAGCATCCTTAATAGGTTTAGAACCCACTGGCAGGATGAATTTGTTACCTGACTCTTTCTGAAAAAAAAAAAATTAATAAAAGCAGTTCTTTTATTGTAGGTAAAAGAATGTGAAACATGGCTAAATTCTTCATCTTGGAACCTAAACCTCACTAAATGGATACAACATCCATTTTTTATTGTACCTTTGAAGTAAGAGTTGAACCAGTTATGCTGATAAAGTTTGCCCCTGCCTCTGTTGCAAGCGCTTTGGCAAGAAGGGTTTTCCCAGTTCCAGGAGGTCCAAAAAGCAAAATCCCTTTGCAAGGCTGGAAAAAAGCTTTACAAAATCACACTCTGAAATAAGGCTAACAAATAATTGTTCATGTGAAGAGTAAAATCAGTACCCGCAGCAAATTTCCATGAGAGAAAAGTTCTGGTCTCCTCATTGGAAGAATGACAAGTTCATTCAAAGCCTTCTTCACTTCTTCAAGAGCACCTACGTCATTGAATTTGACACCAATTTCACCTGGAGCTACCACAGCTGAGACAAAGTTGCTCTCATACTCATCTTTGGCCAAGTTCTGCTGATATTTATATTCAATAGATCAGCACATAGTATGTAAAGCTTTCAACATACTCAAAGCATTGAGAAGAGAAAATGTATACACATGCCTTCAAATTCTGTGATGGCTTTTCAGATATGGTTTCTTGCTCCTTCAACCTCACAATCGCCATCTCAAGGCTTCCCATGAAAAAGAACAGATATCAGCTTCTAGGTGCCAAAAATTTGACTAACATACAACGATGGGGTAGGCATACCTTTCTCGGGGCAAAGACAATCGATCCCCTTTTATGCATGGGAGCAGGCATGATGATAAGTAATGATTCTTAGCCCAGCCAATGACTTTTTCAGCCTCTGAGGAAAAAAGAAAGAAAAAAAGAAATTCTTAGCCCAGATCCAAATGGTGTATCAGAAAAGAAATTCTTCAACCTTCATTTGTAAAGTTGAACTTGTCAAACTAGTTAGGCTCGTAAACATTTTTGGAAAAGAAACGGTAAAGTTTATCAGGTTGATATTAAACTTGGGACTTTTTTCTGGCGGAGAAAACTTTCATTTTGTATTTCTCTTCCCTAAAAATCCATATTCAACATAAGGATATTGTGATCTTGAATACGGAACCAACAGTTCAATAATAAGCTGAAATCGGCTCAAATAACAAGCTTCAGTTTCTTACTCCGCTTTGTTAGAATGAGGCCATCAGTATTTATATGCAATAGGTCCATGCATGACATCTCATTTTCTTCAAGAACCTGCAATAGAATTATATCAGTAAATTTCAAAGACAATTGGGTATCAAATTGCCTAGTGCAATTTGCAATTTCAAATAGTCCACTCCATGCAACAGTTAAAACTAAAACACTGCTGGGATTGAAATGAACTTTGACAGTGACTCCCTACCTTGTGCAGTTCAATTAAATTGCTCCTTGATATCACAATTCTTCTGTCCTCTTCAACCTGTTTATTGAATGTTCTAAGAAGATCTTCCTCCTGTAAGAAGCAAGCAAAAATATAAACCAAAACATATAAAATCAAAACAAGTATAAAAAAATTAGAGAGATAATGCCACATTTAAGATATAGTAGAGTACTATATCTAATCAGGACAGAAGTCAGTGCAGTTTGACAAGAAGGATCTCTAGTTCCAACCCTACCATCTAAACCTGAAAGTAAGCTTCAGTCATGGTCTCACAAGACACCAAAGCCTGTAAAAGAATCCCTACCACTACATTTTCCTTCAAAGGAAAGCACATTCACTTAAGCACAGTCAGGCCAGCAAATAACACACTTTTGTTCAATTCCAGGCACTAAACGGCACACTATACATTTTTATTAAATTGTGCAAGTTAACAACTTCTTGGCTCCTAAATTAACATTTGGCTTTAGTAGAACACTGATCACTCATGCACACTTATTGATTCTAAGCCATACATCACTCATCTTCCTAGAAAGCATGGTATCAAAGAATGCACTTTACGGGATCCCAAGAAAGAAGAGGGGCAAGGTAGGAAAGAATAAGTAAAACAAAAACATGAGAAACAAGACACTAGTACACGAACAGTTATACTATACAACAAACATCTTTACATTATTTGAAACAGATCAGAATAAATACAACAGTCATTTACCATCTTTTCATTATTTGAAACAGGTCAGATTAAATACAAAAGTCCATTACCTTTGGGGGATAGAGGCACAAAATATTGGTGAAGAGCTTAGTTATGTCATTTTCATTGGACCTCTTTGCACCTCTGAGTCCATCAGTGAGGTGCTTCAAGGAGAGAGGCTGAAAGATAAATCAGTTCTCAGTTAATTACATAGAAACAATAATGAAGCTCAAAAGCTGCCTTGGATAAATATGATACTAATCAATAATTTTCTTTCAAATTTACAACGTTTTAAGAGTTTTGCAAGCCTTACCAGCTTTGCCAGCCGTCCAAGATTCGGGAGTAGCATTGTCTGTTGAATATGAGATTCAGAGAGAAAAGATACTAATGAAAACAAAAAGGATGGGAGAGAATGGTATCTACAGCTTATGAAAACAATTGAAAATGGAATCAAATGCTTCCAACATGTATGTATGTGTGCATGTAACTTGAAAAACTTTAGAAGCTTACGAATCTTTCTTTCTCCTTTGACCCAGTTTCAGCTTTGTTTTGTCCACATATCAAAACAACAGGACCTGATAATTTGTCAAACATTTCTTGCACCTTGCTTAAAAAATCCTTGCGGTTTGACTTGGGAACCGCCCTAGACAACCACTGAGAAGAATCTGGAAAATAGACAATAAGGGGTTGCACAGAACACAAAACCTGCAAATGAGGGAAGAACAAACATCAATTCTTAACAGCATAATCAAGGAGGGGACACTGGACAGGGAAAAGGAAATACCAGGCAATAATACCTCACATAAAACCTCCATCGCAATATAGCAATATTCTATCCCAGTGTCGGGATCATGCTCAATATCCTTAGCTACAGAACAGCCAAAGTTAGGTTATTTACATAGACACAAACACTGACAAATATATAGTTAAAGGGGGAAGCCAGTTTTAAATTTCAAAATTGACTTTTTAATTCAGAACTTCCAAATGTTGCTTCAACACCTCATACAATTTCCATTCAGTTGATGATTCTGATCAACTTTACATCATTTCAGTTTAAATAGGTAGTTAAATCCTCACTGATGCAAGAAATTACCATCTATCCAATAAACTGGTGCTTTTGCAGGCTGCTCCGTGAGCTTCTCATCCTTCTCTCCATCATCTTCTTTGTTGTCATTACCAATATCTAAAATCACAGCGACTCGATCTCCATTCACCTCATATACCTCCCCAAGTTGACCGCTTGATAAAGGCCTGAAAACATAACACTCTCTGATCAAAAGTTCTGCCTGTCAATTTTATGAATATGAAAGTTCATGCACTGTAATGCCAATTGAGTTAGTGTTCTCCCACAGCTGATGGCCAAAACTCTCTGAGCTTTGATAGTCCAAGGCAAAGTACAAGTCTGATGAGACTAAAGGTGTAATTGAGCTGTTAAAGGAAATGAGAACTAATATCTCGTTAAGGCAATTCCAAAGAAAATTTATGGCTAGAATGATCATCACAAGTTTCACTTGACATTAGTCCAAAGGGTAGCATATAAGGCTAAATCATAAAAGGTGCAGAAGATTTCATATGTTGCATCATCAAAGTTGAGAATTAAATGTTAGAAGACAAAGCCTCGGAAAAGAAAAGGACTGTTCATTTATTCACCACTCTTTCTATTCTTTCAAATTGTCAAAAGTAATATGCCTACAAATCTGAAAGGAAATGAGAGCTTATATCTGGTTAAAGCAATTCCAAAGAAAATTTATGGCCAGAATGATAAGCCTTAAACTTTCTGTTTTTGAGCCCTTGTTTCCAATTATGATTATCACAGATTCACAAGTTTCACTTGACATTAGTCCAAAAGGTAGCATACAAGGCTAAATCATAAAAGACGCAGAAGATTTCGTATGTTGTATAATCAAAGTTGAGAATTAAATGTTAGAAGACAAAGCCTCAAAAAAGCAAAAGACTGTTCATTTATTCACCACTATTTCTAATCTTTCAAATTGTCAAAAGTAATATGCCTACACATCTGAAAGGAAATGGGAGCTTATATCTGGTTAAGGCAATTCCAAAGAAAATTTATGGCTAGAATGATTATCACAAGTTTCACTTGACATTAGTCCAGAGGTAGCATACAACGCTAAATCATAAAAGATGCAGAAGATTTCATATGTTACATCATCAAAGTTGAGAATTAAACGTTAGAAGACAATGCCTCATAAAAGCAAAAGACTGTTCATTTATTCACCACTCTTTCTACTCTTTCAAATTGTCAAAAGTAATATGCCTACAAATCTGAAAGTTGCTGTGTTTGCCCAAAAATATGAACTTGGAAAAAGCAGGGTATGCAATGCTGCCAAAAGATTGTGATAGCAGAAGAACACTGTGACCTCAAAGTTGTCTGCAAGTCAAACCACACCAAATCTAGCAAGTATTACCAGAAACGCAGTATCAACTGATTATCATCTAGAATTGTGCACCAACAGATTGCTGGTTACAACTTCATCAGAATCATCCACTCTATGAAGAATGTATAGCCAGGGACAATAGTTGTCACTTAACCTAGTAAATAAATATTGAAGAAAAGCTGTTTATCTATCAATTCAAAGGTGCTGATACTATACAACTTTGCATTTGTCTCTCATCACATCTACATGCTGTAAAGTTGCTGAAAGGAAATTATCAGTTTCCTACTGATACCTAAAAGTTTCATATGAAGACAAACATATATTAATTGTTTACTTTTTAGACAGTACATTAGGCATGCAACTGTTATCAGCATGACCAGTGATGTTTTCAAGCTTCATTCAGTCTCTATGTATTTGCTTCAATTAGTTAACTATAACTATGCAGATCTTGGTGTCTTTATAGCTACAAGTTCTGGTTGATTTAAAAAATTTCTTGTAAAATCAATAAGCTAAATCCCTGGTGCAAAAATATTTGATATGCTTCAGAAAAAGGGAAAAAATGATTGATACACTTAAAGTGCTTTAAAAAAGTTACAGAGATAGGTCTCCATCCCAGAGAATTATCCTTTAAAAGAAAAATTGTCATGATTAGCAGGGTAGTTGAAGAAGTTTGGAAGGATGTGGGAACTGTGCTAAGTAGTTGGAGCATGTAAGTATTTAACTGTTTGATTCAACGATAGCAAATGCATCTACATTTGCTCTCTAGAATGGACCAAAGTTGGAATTGCTTGATTCAGAATATAAAAGCAAAAGCACACATCAGAAGGCAGGAACCTCTAATATCTCCATCTTTGTGAACCATGTAATCCCACCCACCAAAGAAAATAATTCTGTCTGGTGCAATAATCACAAGAAAGACTGCACAAATGAAAGGAGCTGCCTTGGAACTGTATGCTGACAGAAAATGAAGCAACCAAGAGCACATTCAGCTCCAATAAAATGTCAACAGTGCAATGGCATCTATATCAACGTTAACAATAATTATCACATTTGAATTGGACACAACACAAGAATCTTTTGAAATAAGCATTGCCCTTTGCAGCTACTTCAGGATAAATTGGTTTTCTTGACTTCATCAGGTCTTTGGTGCAAAAGTTTTAAAAGAGTATCCATAACAGACATGTAGAGAGATTGGAGAGCTTTTTTCTTCTGATTATGAAATTTTCTTGTTCTAATTTTTGTACTACAATAAACCTCTCCTAACTTTCTCCTATTGATGAACAGGAAGGAAAAGAATGTTATCTAGGTGGTTTTGTTCTACACATCAGGACGAATTACCAACCCACCTGCCACGGATAGTTGTATAAGCATTTTTCAGACCATCAGATGTTGGTATCTTCCCCAATATGACCCTGTGATGTCAAAGTTTATGTGGTTGATGAGTTTATGCTAAATATTTTTAAAAACAATTTACCAAAACACCCTCTGATCATGATACCCGTAGTCATAATAGTTAGGCATCAAACCAATAAATAGATTGACACCATCTTATTTTCAAATATGTGCCTTTAGCAAACCCATATAAAATACATCACATTCTTTTAAAAAGAAAAGAAAATCAAATTAAGAACCAAAAAAAACTAAAAATTTTAAGGACAGGAAATTGCCCTAACCATGAATAAAAAAATACAAATTGTTAGATGCAGAAATAGCACATTGACGTGGGGAAATTTCTTCCATATACTTAGCATAATAATCGAGAAGTTTACGAGTCTAAGACATAGTTTGGAAAGTCAAGCATAACTTTTAATCTAATAGTTGGATCAAGCTGCAATTTTGATAAAAGATTTAGAAGATTCTGAAGGCCTTATTTCTCATTGAGTTAAAATTTCATGATGATCGGAGATCAGGAAGGCCTTCGAATAAAGCTCAGAAGTTATTGTGCAGGATTGTCTTTATTTACCTTGTTGCATTTGGATTCTTTGTCATATTTAGATTGGAACTTTTAATTTAATTAGTAATTTACTTTTAAGAATTTTAATACTAAATGAATTCTATTAATTAGGCAAGTTTTAATTAGAAATCCTTTCCTATAAAGGATTTTAGTTTTAATCAAGAGTCCTAGTTTATTTTGAGGAGAAGATTATTATTTAGATTTTATAAAACACCGGAGAGTTTTCTCTAAATTTCTCTACAGCTTAATTATATACCTTAGGGCTTGAGAACTCAAGCTTTTATTTACGTTATACGTCGTGTCAATTGGTATCAGAGTAGGTTGGTCTCTTTCATGGACGGAGATGATAGAACCCACTCCACGATGCAGGAGTGGAGACCCTCCAAGTCGTTGTGCAGGCTTAGGAGCAGAAACTACATCCTTAGGAACAGAGGTTTGTTTGTTTGGAGCAAACCAAAGCATATCTAGTTCAGCTAATGGGTAACGCAAACAAGGATAGTAAAGAAGAAAAGAACTTGCCCAAAGACTTACCTCGAGACAGGCCAAACCCCAGACCTATTCCTGAATTTCATTCTATGATGAAAGGTTTTTTAAGAGAAGATTTATTAAGTGGTTAGCAGAGTTGGAAGCTTACTTTTAATTCAACAATGTTCCTTATCATCAAAAACAAACTTTAGAGAATGGTGGTTTGAATTTCTAGACTTTAGAGCTTGTATTGGTATGCCTTTAATTTCATCTTGGCAAGATTTGAAACAATCATTAATTTTGGAGTTTATATAAGATAATTATGAAGAGATTTTATATTTGGTAGACAAGAAAATAGATTATTATTATTTGCCTTGTGTTCAACCTTCTCAGAAGGCAAGGAGGAAACACTTGGAGGAGTTTGGTGAAAGAAAAATTTCAAAGTTAACTAATCATGTTGAAGATATCATGATCAGTGAGGGTCAATTTCAATCTTCTAACCTTAAGTTGAAGAAGTCAGTGGCAAACGATGATCTTCCAATCATGGATGAAGAACTTGCAAACAAGGGAATTGAAGACATGGTAATTTCTGACAATTTTCATAAAGCTACTATAGAAGATTATCTTGGTGTTCCCTTACATACAATGGTTAAAGTATTAAAGGTCATAGATGATCATGAACTCAAGTTTGAAGTTAGAGAATGTGTGGAGGAACTACAATAGACTTCATAGGAAGGGAAAATATAACACTGGATATGGATTTTTCTTTCGCATGTGCACATCATAAATTAAATTTTGAAGTTCACAGGTCAAAGACATGCAACTTCGTGAATAGACTAGCTACAATGTTATATTCGAAGTATGTTTTCCTTTGGAGTGGTCGAGTTCAATTTGTGACAGGTAACTCGAGGGCAAGTTTTTCAAAAGTAGAGTGGACTGACATGGGGAAATTTCTTCCATATTCTTGGCATAATAATATTTATTGCATTATTTCATTAATGGTTAAGATTTTTAGTTTTTGAGGAGTTTAAGATACAGTTTGGTAAATCAAGCATAACTTTTAATATGACCATTGTATTGAGCTACAATTTTTATAGAAGATTCTGAAGGCTCTATTTCTTAATGGTTTAAAATTTCATAATGATCAGAGATTAAGAAGACCTTCAAATAAGGCAAAGTTACTATATAGGATTGTACCTTATTGCATTTGGATTCTTTTTTCTATTTAGATTAGGACTTTTAATTTAATTAGTACTTTACTAGGAATTCTAATGTTAGGAGAATTATATTAATTACTTAAGTTTGAATTAGAAATCATTTACTATAAAGGATTTTGATTTTAATTAGGAATCCTAGTTTATTTTAAGGTCAAGATTATTATTTAGATTTTATAGAACACCAGAGAGTTTTTTTCTAAATTTCTCTACAGCTTAGGTTAGTAATCTTAGAGCTTAAGAACCATAGTTTTTACTCACTCTATACGCCAGGTCACATATCAATATTTCAAACAAGCAAAACCACAAAAGAACAATACACAACATGCCACTAATAAAATGTTTAACAAAGCAGAGAATCAAACCCCTTAAGATCTATAACAAGTCCTTCAATAGATTATTGAATGAGTTACAAATTCCTTGTATAAATGCATTTTCAAAATATTTAATTATGCTATTGAACTCACTATTATATTAGTTGTGTAAAACAAGAAAAGGCTTGTTACATCTTTATACGCCAAAAAAAAGGGAGATGAAAAGGCACCTGTCATCAGCCTCAATGCGTATGGACGGCCCAGTGTACTTCACCCGATCCCCTAGTAAAAGATGAACAAAGCAAGATAAATGGATGAACAGAGAAAACCAAAAACAATGCCAAACTTCTTTTGAAAAAAAAATCCAATAAAGTGAAACGACTAAAATCAATACTAACAAAAATATACTGTGAATATTGATATTTGAATTTGTTCAAATAGAAGATGAAACAATCAGAATTGAACTACCATCGCAACATAAAAGAATCCAAGAACAGTCATGCAAACATCTTCACCTAAAAAACATGCAACAGTTACTACTATTAGAAACATTGCCACCACAAACCAAACTGTAATGACTGCCTTAAGCTAACAATGGACACAAAGTTTATTGGAGAATCATCTTTGCACTCACTTGTTTCAAAAACAGAAACTAGAGAAAGAATACATTAACAGTCAAGGAAAAAAACATATTACAGAGCATAGTTCTAAAATGGCAAAAAAATAAAAGCACAGTGCAAGGCTAGCTGGAAATAGTTGCCTTTGTTAAGTGGCCTTTTGGGGATCTCAGAAGTGCCTGCGGACTCATTCTTTGAGGACTCAGAGGAACTGTCACATTCTCCAGAAACTCTCTGCCACAAAATGAATACACAATAAGAAATCCTATCATGTCCTTACTGAAAAAAATTGTTTCTATTGGCCAGAAACTAGAGAATGTTTACAGTTTTTCACAGTTGTCAAGCCCACAATACAGAAAATAAAAATCCTAATTATGAAAAATTTGAAAGCAATAAATTATAATTATGAAAAGTTCAACAGCAGCCATAAATTCATAAAGATCGGCTGCAAAAAGAATCAGAAATAAATAGGCCTTTTTGTGTATTAAAAAAATCAAAAGCCTTTTTTTCTGACATCATCATCAGAAGTCTCTTCCCTTCAAACACTTATGTCTCGTCTGTATCAAACAACTGGAGCTGCTTTCCAAGTCACTGTGTTATCCCCAATTCCAGACCTACTGTTGCTGAGATCAAGCTAGCATCTCACATAAAATGCATTCCTAATTCCCTCCTAACCATTCCTCCAATTTGCACCGGAAGAGAAGCAGTAAAGTACCTTCTATCAGACAGCTGATACTTTAGAGAACATACCTTCTCAAATTCTTCAAGACTACAGGGAAGAAGCTTCTTCAAGGCTGCCTCAGCATTTGCCTCCAAGTCAACTGCATCGTCATCACTACAATCTGATTTTGCCTCTGCACTGCTTGTCCATTCCTCTTCATTGACTGCATCATTGTCATCCTCAACTTCTGACTCTGAGCAACTCTCCTCTCCTGCGCTATCATCTGATTCAATCTCATCATCACCAAAATCCTGGTACAAGATCAAATAATGATCATCAAAACTCAGTTTGGATATCAGAAATACAGAAATATCACCGCAAAAGGATATATTAATCTTACATAAGGAGCAAGAACGCTGCTATCAAGCACCAACAGGGGAACTTGTAAATCCCGTGCAAGTGCTTTAACTGTTCTTTCCCGATAAAGCTCAGTTCCTGTAGATTGCATCATCACATGGCTAATCAATTCAAAAGCTCAGTTTTTGTTTTTACACCAATAGGACTCAATAAAACAAACGGTTAGTAATAAACCTGGAACACTCTGCAGCATAATTCTCCCACTTGAAGATGTCAGACGGGCCCCATAGGAAGTGGTGCATTTTTTATGTTTCAAATGGGAAGTAACACATTCCACCAGAGTATTTTTGGTGTGCTCACTGGCAGAGAACAGAAATCATTTATTTCCTTCCCAAACTGATTGATTTAGTGATAGCAAAATCCAATGACTTTAAGATAAAAGAAGACATTGATGAGAAATAACAGAGACGAGTCGGAGTAATTACTTGATGTAGTACGGAAAATTATCCCAAGAAACATGTAACTTCTCCCATGGAACAATTCTCCTCAAGAATTCATTTTTAAACTTTTCTCGTCTAGTCAAAAATGGAGATTCCTTCCTTTTACTTTCTATAGCAAGCTTCTCATTATGAAGCCACTCCTTTTGATCTTGTTCCCCTAATTGAGCGTGTGCATCGCCATGCTTCGCATCTTCACCAACTCTTTCTGGCTGAGTCTTCTCATTATCAAAGCTAGCCCCATCTTTCACCGGGCCATGTTTATCCTCACTTGTATTCCTTCCATTGGCTCCCGAACTACATGTGCGGAATTGAATATTCGTCCAACACATATTAGACCTTATATGTAAACCACTATCACTATTTCCAAAGGCAGTACTCCTTGATGAAATTGAATGTAATAGCTGTCTTTTAATGAAACTAACATGTGAAAAGTGGTCCCTCACTACTGTTGTACAACTCAGAGGCCGATCCTGGCAGGTTGGCCTAATGAAATGCTTTGATGGGTGAAAGAAAGAACACCATCTCTGATTCCTACACTTAAATATTCCAGTATACATTGCAGCTCCTTGCTCCTACTAACTCCTACAGTGCTGCAAAAAAACGAGGAGACTTGGTTCACATTAAATCATAAACTGTACTAAAACAAGAATTTGATTATAAAATCTAAGATGAACCCATTGCCACTCCCTAAATATTCAACCAAAAAAGGGGCAGACAACAAGCCCCCAAAAAATTGTAAAGCAGCAATGTATAAACATAAATGGCAAAGAACTATCGACATACGATTAGCAATTTTGCCCTTAAAAAACTATTCCTTTAGCTATTCCAATTATTCCAGATGAACAAAGAAAATGATAAATGAGCATTCAAAGTCCCAATTTTTCGCTTTCTAATATTTTGAGCAATCAAAAACACTAACAAAAAAGAACTAGATTATAAAAACATAAGATGAACCCATTACCCTTATAAATTCAAGTAAAAAAGGCAGTCAACAAACCCTCCAAGAATTTCTAATGCAGCACTACACGCACATGAACAAAAAGAATACTTACCAGCTGCTCCAAAAAATCTTGATAAAGATTAATAACCTTAGTGAATTAGAAACTTCAAAACCTAGTTAAAAAAGTGAAGTGCCCATATTACTTGCATACAAACAAGCTCTCTCTTTCTCTTCTTTTCTTTTTCTTTCTTTCGTTGTTGACAGAGAGAAGTAAAAGTGGAAGCGAGAGGAAATGCGAAAGTGTTGCTAATAAAAGGGAGAGATAAGATCTGGGGTCGAGATAGAGAGAAGGGGGGCAGACAAGGATATGGGGGTGAGAGCGTTCGTTGTGGTCGCAAGTTTTATGTTGCAGGCAACATCTGTTGATGTAGGTTTCAAGGTTTTCTTTTTCTCTTCTGCTTTGTTTTAGAGCTGCTAGAACCGTGCTTTTAATTTTTTAAAAACATATTAGTTTTAAATTAATTTTATTTTGATATTTTTGCATTATTTGAATAAAATAAATTTAAAAAAATATATATTATTTTAATATATTTAAAAATTAAAAAAAAAACCTTAAAAAAACTAATTTTAACACATTCTCGAACTCTTAACTCTTAAGTACTTAGGTTGTCCTGTTTTATACATCATGGGTCTATGTGGGCTGGCGCTTTGGCCTATATTTTAGGACCGATTTGTTTTTACTACTATTGAGTATTAGTGTGAGTCAAATGCATACTTTTCAAACCCGGTTCAGTTCAAGATACGTGTTCTGGGTTTTAACAGGGTTGTCCGGGTTAAATTTTTTTAAATCAAAATGACGTTATTTTAATAAAAAATAAAATAAAAGTCAATGGGTTGCAACCGGGTTTTTGACTGGGTCTTGCCGGGTCACACCGGGTTTTTTCTTCCCCTGTTTTTTTTCAACCCTGCCCGGTTTCAGTCTCGAGTCGACCCGCCAGGCCGGACCGGATTTCAAAACTATAGTCAAATAAGTAAAATATAAGATAGCTAAGCTAAACAATGTATTTTATTTTCAAATAAAATATTAATCAAATAAAGTTTATTTAAAAAAAAAAAAAGAATGATGGAATCTTAATACACCTATAAGAAGTATAAAGGACCATAAATTTTAAGTCATCAAGTATCTATTATTATTCTGAAAAATAAAAAAAGATTCCATTCCAATTAAGATTTATGAATTCCCTTAGTATGGGGATTCCCATTTGGATCCAATCAATGGTGAAAAAGCTTTTGGGATCCTAATATTGGTGTTTTTAGGAAGATCCCAAAGCTAAATGCTCTTTGTTATTATTTTTATTCAATCCACTTCCATTAATTAAAAATATGTATATATAATATAAGTACAGAAATCTTCCATTAATGGCCAATAGGTTTATTGGGCTCTTGTCTACAATAAAAACAAAAATGGGCTCTAGGAATTAACAATGCAGAAGCTAGTTTCAATTTATTAAAGTTGATTAGGATTGCGGTTAAACCATGATTTTAAGAAATTTTAAAAAAATTTTAGTTTTAAATTATTATTATTTATGTTTTTAGATCGTTTTGATATAATGGTGTCAGAAATAAATTTTAAAAAGAAAATATTATTTTGATGAATTTTCAAGTAAAAAAGCAATATTCACCACACTCTTAAATATACACTTTAGTATATATATTCTATATTCCTAATAAAAAAAGCAATGTTCAAGCAAAAAAGTTATATTTTTTCAATGTGGGATTTGAAACCCTTTAGTATATATATATTCTATGTTCCCAATAAAAAAATTATTTTTTCAATGTGAGATTTGAAGCCTTTTAATATATATACTTTATATTCATAAGAAAAAAGTTATGTTTTTTCAATGTAGGATAAAAAAAAATTTGGTTTAAATACTTTAACTTAAAAGGATAACATAGTATCTTTTCAATGTGTGATAAAAAACTTTTTAAAATATTATTTTAAACTTTATTATGTATAATATGTATAACCTATATTCACATGAATTTTTTCTTAATTTTTTCATATGAAATATTAAAAATTTAAATATTTTTTAATTTTTCTAGGTTGACCCGTGACTCGACCCCTTGGTCGGGTCAATCCCCGGGTCAGGTTTGATAACTATGGTTTAACGACTTTGTTTATAAAAATTATTTTTTATTTAATTAAATGATAATAAAAATAGACACGCATGAAATTGATTAAATAAAATAAATGGGAAAAAATATTATGCAATGTTACACATATTAAAAATATAATCTGAAAATAAATATTTTTATTTTCTTAAAATAAATTTCATTTATATAAAACATAAAGAAATTATAGATGAATTTGAACAATTTCTTAAAAAATTAAATGCATACAAAATAATTAACAAATAACTGTTATTAAAAGAGGCTAGGTAAACAAAAATAAAATAAAGAATGAATATTAATTTAAATATAAATTTAAAAATTATTTTGAAAAAAACATTAATTAAAAAAAAAAAGCTAGTGTGTTAATCTATGTGATAAGGGTCGCCCTTATTTTTTATTTTATTTTTGATGAGGTGGATGACATATCATTCATCCTATTTATTTTGAAAAAAAGAGTTAGATAACATGTTGTCTGATATTGTCGAGTTTCCAGCCACCATGGTGACTTGAAAAATAGAGAGAAGTTTTTTCAACTTGGAAATTGATTTTTCAACCCTTTTTTTTTTACCAAAAACATCTAGAAAACATCATATTCAATTTGATAAACTCTTTCATGACCTCAAAAACCCAAAAAAATCATTTCAAAACTCGAAATCAACTTGAAACAAAAAATCTTACCGAGTTCAGATTTGTTTTTCTAAGCAATTTCAAGGTTAAAAAAACACTTTATATGAACTCTACTCATCAAATGAAACAATTGGACATTAATATTGATCGTTTTTGTTTTTGGAATCAATGCTAACATAAATCTTCTCTCTCTAAAGTTGGGTTTCAACAATTTTCTCTCAAACTAAGAACAAAAAAAATAAGGAAAATAAGATGGAGGATCAAAACTGATTTTGCCCTTAAATTTTAGAAATTAAAAGGACCAATTATTTATAATTTAAAAAGTATGAGGACTATAATAAATATTTCGCCAAAACTCTACCACTCATTTCATTCATGTTCTTCACTTTCATCTTCATTTTTCAATCTCACCATTCCCTCACAACTTGGTCTATAATTAAGTCAAATAAAGACTAAATTAAAAAATAAGAAAAATAAAGTTATGGTGAAAAATTCATCCATGGTGCCATATGAGGGGATCCACGATAAATTCTTCATGCATTTTAGATTTATCAGTTAATGATAACTCTACCTATCTCTATTTAATTATCTAAATTAAGAGATGATAATTTCATTCCAATCATGGAATACTTAATATCACCAAAACATGATTAAAAAATTAAAACAGTTATGTTAAATTCTATTATTTATTTGATCACATATTAGATAAGATTAAAAAAAATTAAAAATATTTTGAGGAAGATTAACCAAGAGAAAAAAATCTTTAGTAGAAGATTCGCCAAGATATTTTAGATTTGAATTCCATTTTTTTATTGATAATATTTAAGTACGATTAATTTATTTATAGGAATGTTTTAATTATAATTATGTAGTTTAGTCTCTTTTATTGTTATCAAAAAGATAATTTAAATTTGATAATTTTTTTTAAAAAAATAATGTTTACGCTATAAAGATATAGATATGGATGAACATATTGTCTTTAACAATGTGCATTGATTTTAAAATAAAAATAACTATAATTATACGAGAAGAAATATTTTTCTTAAAAATGACAAGAAGAGAGGAAAATATTTTTTTAATGTAATTAAATAGAATTATATATTCTTTTACAATTGATTGATCAATAATTCAAAATAATAAATCAAGTTTATTAATACTTTCTTGAAAATCTAAATCAATTTAAATACTTGTAAATATGAAATACATACATATATATATATATAGAAAAGAAAAGGAAAATTATTTTACACTGTACAAGATCACATTTTTAATACCAATATTTATTGCTCTTAAAATTTATACATAAAAACAGACAGAACATGTTAGTTACGACCAGTACTCCTAGTATGTGTTTAATATTATATATAAATTTGAGTTTTTTTCAAAACAATTAAAACTTTTTAATAAAATTTATATAAAATTATGATATATAATAATTAATTAAAAAATAATAATATTAACCACAAAACAAAACACGAAAGCTAATGTGTGGTCAATGTTTTTTTTTTTTAAAAAAAAAAACACAAAAGCAATCTCCATCGTTTGATCTTTATGAAAAACGTTGTCGTAGGCCACTACCACGAGGCGACTCGGCTCGATGCCTTGAAGGAAGCCTTGGCTGAGTTCATCTCCACCCTTACTATTATTATTGTCTTTGCCAATGAAGGGTTCGACATGGCCTTTGCCAAAGTCACAGACAGTGCTGCCAACACACCCACTGGACTCATCACTGCAGCTATCGCCCATGCTTTCGCTCTTTTCGTCGTTGGTGCCACCATCTCCAAAAAGCAACGGTGTCTTGCAGCAGTTAACAAACTTCTTGAGAATTCATATTACTTCTTCTTGCTGATTAACAAACTTCTTTCAGATTCCACATCAAAGTAACCAAAAAGAAAAAACCTTCAAGGTCTCCAAAGGGATGTCCAAGCAGTTTGGACTTGGGATTTTCACTAGGGGGTCTCCACTTCGAATCACAGAAACAGCGGGGTTGTCGTCTTGGATTGGGAGAGGATTACACTCCGTAATGTAGATGAAGACCATCTTGAATCAAAAAGCCACCGAATTCTCATCAACTCAAGCATTCTCTCCTTGGCAGTGGATAGAAATATCAAAAGAATAAAGAACAAAGAGAACCTTTTAGGAAATGTTCAGAAATGGATACCAGTTGATTGCCGGAAGCAGGAAATTTCATGGTGATGGGGAATAACTAATAACTATTGGTATCATTTTAGTTATTTCCTGAATGCACCTCGAAGAAAGAAACAAATACAAAAAAAACTCCGTAAGAAATTTCTTGATTGCCCGGGCTTATGAATCATTTGATGCTACTGTTCCCTGGCGATGGAGATCTTGCTTAAGGATTTGGTTGAGCGTGCAAGCATGTTTTGATTCATGACAAGATAAGCACAGCTATGGATGATCTTAAACTACCTTTTTATTAAACAGGAGGAGGATATGTTCATAAATGATCAACAGCCAACATAATGGCATTTAAAGGAAACTATAAGAAAAATGGGAACAGAATGAAAAGCAAGCCATCAATCCAAAGCAGAGAAAAATAAATAGGGTTATTTGATTTTTCTTGGATCGAAAGAAATTTAGAAATTGTTGTCATCCATCATCTTCCAATACTCAATTCCCTCTCTATGGCTTCCAGATAATGGTAGTTTCAGCTACCATTGATGTGACAACATAGGGATCCATGTTGGATGCTGGCCTTCTATCTTCAAAGTAACCTGTCATTTATAACGAAGATATATAAGCCTATGCTCTTAATTTGAAATTGTGAGGTCATGAATCCAAATCAACAGGATGTGCTTTACCTTTTCCATCTTTCTCAGTATCACGACCAACACGGACAGATGCTCCCCTGTTTGCAACACCCTGTATGGTTTGGAAAGTGAAAAAGTTACTGAACAGAGCCAAATAAAAGGATGGCATGGTTCTATAGTGTATGAAAGGAAAAAAAAGGAAATTAAGGAGCTGAACTCACCCAGGAGAAAGTGTTGATATCAGCAGTCTCATGGCGACCTGTAAGCCTTCTCTCATTGCCCTCTCCGTAGGCAGCTATGTGTTCCTTGTGGCGCAGACCAAGCTTCTCGATGGCCTTCTTGATCACGGCAAACCCTCCATCATTTCTCATCGACTTGGTGCTGAGGGGAAAAATTAAAGCCAAACCATCAACAAGTACATTTTCTACATGTTTAAGCTCTAAAGAATCGAAGGTCTATGAGCATATAGTGAGGTCGTTTAAGAGATTTTGGTTTAGTGCATTACCTGTAGTTAGTGTGAGCACCAGCACCATTCCAATCACCCTGGATATGGATATGAAAAACAAGTGATTTAATTAAATGCATAACCTTCTGAAACAAGCTGACAAAAAAATAGATTTGTAAGACAAACCGGGATTGGTTTCGGGTCAAAAGAAACCACAACGCCAGCGATTTCAGCAATTCTCTGTGTGACCAAGCAAAATAAAATGTTGGAAGATTCCATTTCCTTATATCGACAAGAATGTCTTTGTAGTTGTGATACATACCTCAAGAATGTATCGAGCAACCCACACTTCATCACCAGCAGAGATTCCTATGGCTGGACCAACTTGGAACTCCCACTGTCAATTAATCCAACACATGAGCACGAATACTATATAAGTTTATTAGACCAGCAAAACAACAATGGCAATCAAAAGCATACCTGACCAGGCATGACTTCACCATTGATACCACTGATGTTGATGCCAGCATACAAGCATGCCTTGTAGTGGGAGTCAACAATATCACGGCCAAAAGATTTGTCAGCCCCCACTCCACAGTAGTATGGACCCTGAATTGCATGAACACAGAACTTGTAAAGTGACATTCTGAAATTTATTTTATTAACCATGCTCAGAAGATATCGAAACAAATTCCGAACCTGGGGACCAGGGAAGCCACCGACTGGCCATCCAAGAGGCCAATTGATGTCCTTCTGGAGAAGAGTGTATTCTTGTTCAATTCCAAACCTGATCATAGCATAGCATACAGGACATCCAGAATTAAGTATCAATGCTATTTGAAATCAAATTTATGGTCAATGCAATAAAAGAAGGCGATCCCAGAATGTTCATGAAACAAAATATAATTGCTACAGATAAATAATTCTCTTTTTTGCAAGCTAATGAATATATTTATTGGTTTCTGGATAGATCTTGAATCAGTTTACGATGATTGACCTTTGTTGTTAGGGTAGAAAACAGCATTCTAGGTGTACAAGATTCTTTACATTCTTGTATTACGGTGTAGGAGCAAATTAGTAAGAAGTGAAAGACATGATCATCTATTATGCTATACTTGATCATCAAGATAGTTGAAGGATTTGGTCAAAACCATTGTTGTTTTCTGATGCTAACTGATCCTCCTCACATGCCAGCAAATGAACAACCAACTACTAAATTCTATAAAGTCATTATTGTAAGGTGGTAGCTAAGCACTTGATTCTGTCACAGTAGCGGACACCTAACCAGAAGGGTTTTTCTTTCTTTGCAGACATGTCTACTACCACTTGGCAAAGGCAAAGTCCTAAACCAAAAGAGTTTTTTTTTTCTGAAATTATTATTTTCATAGAAAAACCAAGGTCAGGCAAAAAATTGGAAAGAAAGTCAAGCCTTGGAAAAAAAAAAAAAAACACATCATGCTGACAAAATGTTATCATAGCATAGAGCAATTTCCGAACCTTATTTTATAAAACTCTAAAGCCCAATGTTGACTAATTCATGCCCCAATAGTTGACTCCAAATGAAGCATAAACAAATAAATTTGAAACCCCATGTAAATTATTCAATCATGAAGTGTAAAGAAAGTGATATCACAGAAGATAAAATGCTATAAAAAACACAAAGCCGACCCATAACACAAATCAATCCAGCTCAAAATGTCCATGTAGGACAAACAATTGCTTGGTTCAAGCCCTAATTGCATTAGAAGCTAGATGACCTCACATAGTTCAAATTATTGCAACAAGAAACTTTGGAGAAGATGTGCAAGTTGTATACATAGATAAACTAATAATATAAACAATTTATTTTAATTCCTGTGATGATGATGATGGTAACAAGAAAGTTTCCAGCAACAATGGAAAGCAATTTGTATGTGAGCGAGTCTATCAAATCCTCTCTTTAGACAGATCGAGACATATGGCATAACAAAACAATTGAAACTGTACATTTATTTATCTCTAAATCTTCTTATTACCATAAATAAGTTGGTGAAACAAAACCAAAGAGTTCAATTCTAAATCTATGGTTAAGCATGAAAGATTTGTATGGGGTATTATAAGATAACTACAAATCTAACACATACTTAAAAATGACCATGACTAAGATTTTATTTGGTATTGTGGTTGGAGTTGTTTTTTAAAGTTTTTTTTGTTTGAAAATAAGTTTTTTTATTTTTTTAAAATTTATTTTTGATATCAGGACATCAAAATGATCTGAAAACATCAAATTTTTTAATTTAAAGAAAAATAAAAAATAAAAAAAATTAAATTTTTTTAGAATATTTTTAAAATACAAAAACATTCTAGCTCTAAAAAAATATGCTAATGGATAATAGTCAAAAATACTCTTTTTTCAGTTTTACAAAATTATATAACCAATTCAATGGACTTTTTTAGCCAAGAAAAAAAAAACTTTAGACTTGAGGAAAATATTAATGGCAACTAAGCTATGCACACATCCCACCAACTCGTGGTTAAAAAATTTATTTTCGATACTAACATAATAAAATAATCTAAAAATATAAAATATTATATTACTGTGACACAATAAATGCCATCTAGCATGTGATAACCACAAAACCATATTTTATATATTCATGTGTATAATATGTTACTGCATACTGTATTATATAAATAAAAACTATTATTTTCCAGAGAGATGTGTTAGGTATGTTTTAATTACCATGGCTCCTCAGCAGCAATAGCAGGGTTGCTAAAGATCTTGGCAGCATTGAACCTCTTGTTTGTTGGAATTGGCTCCCCAGCTGGTGTGTAGGCGTCACACATCACCTAAAATTTGGTTCAAGCCCAAGAGACATTATATTTCCCCTTCACGGGATTGATTCGAGAAAATTGAATCTAACGGCCAAGAATTAATTACCAAGATGTTGTTTCCTTTTCTAAATGGATCCTTGAATATTGCTTGTGGGCTGATACAGTCAAGATTCAAGAAGTAAAGGGATCAAACTGTTAGATGCAGAGGGAGAAAAAACCTGTTGATCGAACCCTCTTATTTCAAGAAAAATACTCAGCAAGATCTACCATTACTCGTCGAGAAATCATAGCATGGCCACTGATCAAGATCGAAAGCAAAGTGATATGCAAATTAAGAGTGATGAAAGATTGGTACATACTACAAAATGACCTCACTGTCTTCGCCAGGGGCCTGGCCTGTGCTAGAACCATCATAGTTCCACTTGGGAAGTTTGGCAGGGTCGGTCACGGGACCTGGCAGAGTCTGTTAAATACATAACAAAACAGAAGGTAAAACACTGGCCCCAAGTGATCAAGAACTCCAAAAAAGAAAGAAAATAAACCCCACCCTTGCTTTGCTCCTCAAGTCCATTCCAGATCCACCAATCCTACACACACACACACACACAAAAAAAAAAAAGTGTTAACATGAGTGAAACAACTTGGTGATCATGATCGTAGACTAAAGAGGGGAAAAAAGATAGTACCATATGTATTCAGCAATGATCTTGTCAGTAGTATCAGAGAGATTGATGTTGATGAGATCATTAAGGAGAGACATGGTTGATACTGTGAAGAGGGTGGAGAGTGGCAATAGTCAAATAATCAAAGAGGAGAGGAGAGGAGAGGAGAGTGGTAGAGAAAGGAAGGCGTGGTGGGGGTTGTTAAGGAGAGGAGATTTTCCAAGTCAATGCCACCTTATTAAATTTTCCAACAAACAAGGAGGGTAAAACATGAATTCAGGGAAAGTTCTAGGAAGAATATTCAACACGAACATTGCATCCCCAAAGTCAAGGAGTCCCGATCAAGTTTATGAAATTTGTGGTTAAAAAATATTTTTATAAAAAAAATTAATTATAAAATTTTTATACAAAAATATATAATCCATAATTATAATTATAAAATAATGGATTTTGTATTTTTATTTGATAAAAATATATATTATTTATCTGTAAATTCAAAATATTCTATCTTGTTTTTTAAAAAATAAACATGTTATCTTACCTTAAAATAATTGTACCCCAAAAATAAAAAAACTTAAAGGAATTTTTTTTTTAATATGACACTACCAAATATATGCAAATACTGATAAGCAAATTAAACTAGGTATTTAACTAGTATATTAGCCCGCACTATGTAACGAGTTAATATCAATTTATTTTTTAAATGTTAAAAAATATTAAGAATATAAAAAATATTTTAGACGTCTTAGGTCTGGCTGTGATGCGAAGCATGTATCAAGAAACTAGTTTCATATAAATTAGTTCATTTGCCAACGTTCCATTGCGGGCCGAACCGTGTTTTTAAAAACGTAAAAAAAATTATTAATAATACGGAAATTTTTTTGCAATGCTATAAACTCAAGCAAGACTATAAATCTTTAAGAGCTAGCTCAATATGAATTAGTTTATTTAATAGGTTTAAAGGAAACCTAGATGACTTTTTTTTTCTTCAAAAATCAATGTTAAATGATAAAATTGAAAAAAAATAAGGCAAAAAATAAAAGAGAACGTCGAGCCGTGTAAACTTTTCAAACTAGTAATCGGGATATTAGACCAAAAATACCATACATGAAAAAGCAGTGAAACTCAATTCCCAATAAACATAATATCGAATGATGAATAATCACTATTATTATTATTATTATAATTACTATTCTTATTATTATTATTATCATTAATAATATTGTCACTATCATTATAACTATCATCATTACTACTATTATGAATAAGTAATATCATAATTATTATAAGTATTATTATAGTGATCACTAACATTATTATCGTTATTATTATTACTGCTTATATTATTTTTATAATTATTATCACCCTACTATAACTAATATTATCATTATTTTTATTCTTTTCACTATCATTATTATTATTACTTATAATAATTATGATATTACTTATTGATAATAATAGTAATGGTAAAACTATAAAAGGAATAAAAACAAAATAAGAAATTAAAAGAATGAGAACTGAAATAAAAAACAAACATATGAGAAATTGCATTTGAAGGACAAAATTGAAAAAAAAAACTTCTATAAAAGGAATAAGGACAAAATAAAAAAATAAAAAATAAGGACTAAAATTAAAAAATAACAAGTAAAGAGGACAATTGTGCATTTTAGCTGTCAAGAGAGAGAAAAGAAAGAAAAAACTAAAAAACTTGATCACCGGTGACAATCCAACCATTATCATCCTACACGCGTTACACCATGTGAAAGAGAGCACGACTGCGCATCTAGAAAAATGACAAATAGTCAGATTTGACCACCGGGCAGCGTCACATGGCGTACCTACTCACTGGTGCGTGTGGAACACAAGCTAGCAGCTTTTGGATTAAACAATTAAAAAAACATGAAAATACCAAAAACACCCCCATGACCCTTTTAATTACACAAAATACCCACGTGAAAAATACTAAAATACCCCTAAAGGCAAAGCTTCTTTTTGTCTTTTCTAAGGTTAAAGGTGTTATTTTACTGTACATGGAAAGTGAAAAAACTTGAAATAGCAACCCGACTTTTTTTTTTATCTTGAGGACAAAGAAATATTTTTACGATTATAAAAATTATTAAAAATCAAGAAAGCCCTTAATTAATAGTTTAAAATTTTGTTAACTCTAGAGGTAAAAAAATATTTTTACTGTGTTAAAAAATTTTAAAAGACACATACCACCCCAAACAATCTTTTAATAACCACTAAGCTAGAGGGAAAGAACAAAAAACCCCAAATCAAAGGCTTAAATTTAACTCATTCAAGGGTAAAAGGGTAATTTCACTACTTAAATTTAACTCATTCAAGGTTAAAAGAGTAATTTTACTATAGCAATCCACAATAATATGTGTATAAAGCTATAGTGAAACCCCTTTGCAGTTTAGCTTTTGTTAATAGACGTGACAATTACTTTGTTTGTAAAAACTAATCATTTAAGATTCATGGGGCTTATGTTTTACTAGGTCAATGCATTAGTTTCTATGAAAAATTTGTTTGTAATTTTTTTTTATGATTTAGAATGTGTTCAATAAATGATGAAAAATTAATGAACTAGTCAAAAACTAAAGAATGCTAGATTTAAGAGGTGTTTAAGAATATGACAAAGATTGCTTTTCAAATTGCTTCTTATTTAGAAATGCATCAAAATTATGTTTTTTTTAAAAAAATTTAATTATGATATCAGCATATCAAAACAAAAAAATATAAAAAAAATTAATTTTAAACAATGTTTTTTGAATTTTAGCCAATCTTTGTTTCTATTCTAAAACTAGTTTTTTTAAATATAATTTCTCATTAACTATTGAGTTTGGAAATGGATGAAAAAGATAGATTCAGTCTTTGTTTCCACAAGATAGCCCAAGTGACTGTTAAAACATTCATCGGAGTGCTTAATTTGCTTGTTTTTTAAGTTTTGATATAACTATTATTCTTCAATTCACTGTCTATTATTCCATTATTAAAAGAGTTATTTCAATTAATTTCATTATTTTTATTAATTCGTTGAAAACGCTTATCTATTATAATGTTGTTGGTTAAACATCTATAAAGAGCAATGAGATATTATTAGAAATAAAAAGAAAAGCTTATAACAATGAATTATATAATGAAAAAGAGTACTTAATTACTCAAGAACCCAAGATAAATTTTGTTTGCAATTTATTTATGAATTGGTGAAAATTATTAATGTTTGTTCGTGATTACACTTTTTATACTACCATTAATATAGTTGTTAATGCTTTACATACTGAGTTAGGAAGTTGGTAACTAAAACAAAAAAAAAAAAAAAAAAACTTTTTAAAATATTATAAGTTTGCTATTATAATTAATTTAATATCCAAAATGTTTCTATAACATCTTTCCCCTTTTTATTGTTTTTTTCATCCAACTTTCCCTTTTTTTTTTTTACTTTTTGTTTTGTTTTGTTCTAACACGTAGATCAAGCTCAATACATTAGATGCAACATACGAATATGCTTTGTTTCTCTAAAAGCTTCGTTGATGTCCATTGGTTATTTTGTGTTCTAGCTGACCTCTTGCTTATTTTTTTTATTCAGCCTTATAGCTTATATTCTTTTTTTGGGAATGCCTAGTCTAGTTTTCCATCATAATTTATTCTGGGTTTTGCATTAATCCAATCAAGGGACTTAATTGAGCTTAATCCAATCGTGAGACTTAATTGAGTTTGGAATTAATTTAATTAATCCAATCAAGGGTTTAATTGGAGAATTGAATTGGACTTGGATTTAATTAAATTAATAAAATCAGGGACTTAATTGAAGAAATAGTAAAGTTTGGGGTTAATTGGGGGTCAAAATTGAAAAATTACAGTCCAAGGACTAACTTGTAAAAGGCGCCTAAATGCAGGGGTCCAATTACGAATTAACTAGGGGTTTAATTACAAGACTTACAAAACGTTAAGGACCAAAATGCAATTCGCCATTAAACACTCCACTGTTCATCTCCTCCATCCCGATTCAACAGAAACGGCAGAGAACGTGGGTAACGTTTTTGCCCACGATGTGCCATTAATACATGCTAGGAGGTGTAAGGTTGTTGGGTGGCTTACAAAGATTGAGCACAGCAAAGAAAAAGCAGGAAAGAAAAACTGGGAACTAAAAAGAAAAAAGAAAGAGCAGACTTTCGTTCCCCTGGTTTCAAAGAAACAGAGGAGACGAACGAACAGGGGAGGAGAAAAAAGAGCAGAACCGAGAAAAAGAAAAAAAGAAACAGAACCGGGGAGGGAGACTGTACAGAGGGGAGCAAAATTTGTGCCCCTGTTTCTTCTAAAAGAAACAGAGGCGTTCGGCGCCATTCTCTGGTAAGCCAGAGAAGGCCACAGAGAAGGAAACAAGTAACTCAGGGGGCACCACCTTCCCCCCTTACCACTGAACTCACAGACGAAGAAGAAAAGGCAGAAGACGCAGGGGACGGAGACTGGAAAGGACAGAAGCTAAAACCCAGACGAAAAAAACCAGGGAAACGGGGAGGAAGAAACAGAACAAAAGGGGGGAAAGCGCACTGGACAGGAGAAAGAGAGAAGCAAACCAAACAAGGGGGAAGACGGAGCAGAACGTGAAAGACAGGGGACAACAAAGCAAGAACCAAGGAGAAGGGAACAGAGAGGAGCTTAGCCTACGAATCTTCCATCACGTTTTCATCTTCAGAGCTACCAGGTAAGTAAGCTTCTCTTTCCCCGCTTTTCATTTTAATTCACCGGTTACTGTTTACTTTGGACTTTAATTCATTTCCTGCTTTCTTTGATTTTTGCCCAGCCGGGTCACTGGCTTGGGCCAGTGACCGGGCTGGGCTGGCTGGGTCTAGCCCAGCCCATGTGGGCTGAGCTAGGCCCAGCAAAAAATAATAATAAATAGAAAAATAAAAAACAGAAAAATAAAAAAGGTAGAAAAAAATAAAAAATGTGTATGCATGAATAAAAATAATGTGAATTTATTGGTTTATTCACCGACGTCAGAGTCAGGAATAAAAATATCGGTTTAAATTTATATTATTTTTATTCGTTGTATTTTATTTTATTTAGCTAGAAAAATAAAAAAATATGTGCATGCGTAAAAATAAATTTATTTTTATTTATTTATTTACTAGCGCTAGAGTAGAGAATAAAAAAATATTGATCTAATTTTTTTTATAGCTACGAATTTTTACCAACGCCAGAGTTGGAATTATTCGAGCTCGAATATTCACCGGCGCCAGAGTCAGGAATATTATAAACAAATCATCATAACATAAGTGAATAAATGTTTAGCAATTGAAGACAAAACCAACAATGCAGTTTGCCTTAGGCAGAACGTTTAAAGGGTGATAATATCTTCCCTTTTACGTAACCAGTCCCGAACCATAGAATCTCTGTTGACCGGTTAGGGTTCCTAGTGACCATAATAGTAGGTGGCGATTCCTCAAACAAGACATTTTCTCTTAAAAGAACCAGATGCGAGAAATCTGTTCTTTTTCCATATTCGAGATTATTTTGTGGGCCGTCGCGATATCGGGTGCGACACTTGGCACCTATAACCTAGGTTTGTTTTGGTTGTTCCTTTTAACTCATTGTTTCTTTCCTCCTTTTAGTTTTTCTTTTCTTTTCATGCCAATTTCATGATCACGTGGTCACGCAACCCATAATAAGATTGATAACGAATCTTGAAAAGCCAAAATAAGTCATATAGAAATGTGACAAGATGAAAACCTGTTCTAAGACACCAACACTATTGGAATAAGAACCTCTACCTACAAATACCAATTTGCAAACGAGAAGCATAAGGAAGACGTCACGAAACTAGTTAATCTTTGTAGGTTAATTTAGTTCGTTAGAGGTTCTTTTTTTGCCCGCACTTGCTGCCAACAACTTTGTATGAAAGTAATAACCGGTAATAATTTCAAATAAGTACTTATTTCCATCCATTTGTATATATATTTTTGAATGATAACCATTGGTGCTCTTTTTTTGTTTTTCATCATTTCAGTGTTGAACCAAAACTCTCCATTCTTCACATTCTTTATTGATTTCTTTATAAACCTTTGTAATTCGTTCTGCCTCGTGCTTTTTATCTATTATCATAAAAGCATTATGATCACAAGTATTTGAAACTCATGACCTAAATTTCTTTTCCTTACTTGTATTGAATTCCCTCCGATTAACTCTATGTTGAACTCCACCATTTTGTTGTCTCATCAAAGTCATCTCATCTTCTAGATCCTACATCACCTTAGTTATTAGCTCAAGTTGTTTGGAGAAAGCTTGTATCTGAAAGGTGTTATCTACTTTCAATATAGTGGAGTCATTATTTTCAGATATCTTTGAATCTACAAAACTAATTAGTAGCAAAAAAAATATATCCTTATAACTCCCATATTTTACACAATTCAAGGCTTTTCACTTAATTAGCAATGCCTTTTACCTCTCGGCTCACCTTATTATTGTTATTTCAAAATTGAAAATCAATAAACCAAAGTCAATGGCTATCTAACGCAATCCAGATATATATAAAGTGACTCAAGAATCAAAAATATACTGAAAACAAGCAAAACAAAATTATCATTATGATTTCGAGAGTAACAAAGCATATTCATACGAAATATAGATAATACGAAAATTCGAAATAAAACAAACTTTTTTTAATGAAAACACTTATTTGACTCCTAAATAACCCAAATATAAAAGAAATAAACTCAAAATACTAAAAAAATAATACCAAACATGTTTTTATAACTAGATGCAAATCTGACACGTTACATAATTTTAAGCACCAAAATTGAAATTCAGACCAAACGATATTGGAACAATCTCAAGTTTGATATGTAGTATCCTTGTACCTTATCACTAATATATGTTAGTTTATAAATTGTTATCTTATGCCTAGGTATTGAAAACTCATATATGTTAAGTTTGCGATATAATTTAACTTAGAATCGAAACCCAATCAAATGAAATAAAAAAGAGCCCAAATTTAACATATAGTGTTATTTCACCCCAAATAACCAGTATATGAATTTTGAAATGATTTTAAGATGGTTTGATTTGATTTCTCTATTGTTTTATGTTTTCATAACAAAATTGAAACTAGATTGAATAACATCTATTCTTCTTGTTTTTTTTTTGGCCGTTTATATTACTTATATGTTTAAGGACAATAAAAAAATAATTAAAAAAACACTTTCTTTTTATTCTGAGATGCCAAAAACACAAAGAGCTAAACTAATGAAACACAAAGAAAATATTTTTTTAAAAAAAAGATCCGACCTGATTTCAGAGCCTAGCTCTGATACCAATTGATGCATACCTGATGATCATGTGGTCACGTAATTCATAACTAGATTGACAACAAATCCTGAAAAACCAAAACAGGTCTAATATGAATGTGACACAATGAAAATCTATTATAAGGTACTAACACTATTGGAATGAGAACCCTCACCCTACGAATACCAATTTATGAACAAGAAATATAAGAAAGATGCCACGAAACTAGTTAATCTTCGATAAGTCAATTTAGTTTGTTAAAGAACCAAGAATATAAGAATCTTTCTCACAAAAGTTGAACAAATTTGGCAACCATAATATTATCAAATATTTTTTTTATTTCATCCTTACAAAGAGTATTTATTATCTTGAAAATAAAACCCTAACACTTATGGGTTAGAAATTTGCCCAATTTAAATCAAGTCCAAACTAATTAAAATAAGGTTTAGATATAATAAAAATAAATAAAATAATAGTCCAAAACTATTTTTCACCCTTTGCTGTATATGACAGGGAAAAATACCTAAGATAAATAATTGTTGAAGAATTCTTGCTGAACAAAAACATGATGCCTTGTAAAATAAAAATAAATTTCTGACCAATTAATTCTTCATATTTGATATGGAATCCTTGTAAAATCAGTAAGTCAAAGGCTACAACATAAATTCTCAATAATATTAAGTACTTCTTGTAGTGAATGAAATCTATAACTCTTACGGAAACAATGTCTTGATGTCATAAGTAAGTCGAAGACTTATTTATTATTGTATCCACTTCATTTTATGCCTTAGAATAGACTAAATGAACACTCCTAATGAATCCTTTGATGTCATAGCTAGGATCACATCAAAATTTGACCCATGTGAAATAATCCTTAACAAACTCCGATTTGAACTTTTTTTTATGTATATAATTGATTGTTCTAATTATTAAGTAAATATTGATCACAATGATGTTGATCACTTTTTATGATATGATATTCTTTCTCATATTTTACGACATGATAACTAGGATGATGACATTATTGATTCAATTAGTCATGCATAAGTTAACGGTAGCGATTTCATTCTAGGCAAGCTTTCAAATCAAATTATTATCAAATATTTACCATTTTCATGGCCGATGGCCTTTCCTTTTATAACACACTATCAGCTTTAGTCGGTCATCTCCTAACCATGTTTTAAATTTGATTAATCCTATTATTTTCTTTTAAAATTATAAATATTTCATCATCTTATAGAGTTGAAAAACATCGATCTGACCTGCAAGTTCCTAATGGTTCCACTAATAAAGGGTTTGTATCTATCTTTATCGCACTTTTTAATGTCAACCATAACATATATCTCTCACCTACTCAATAATCAAGATTATCTAGCCAGGTTTTTTATAAAAGGATTTAGAAGTGTAAGCCTCCATACAATGTTTTTCACTTTCTTTATAATTCATTTTTTGATGCATCTTACTGTTTTTTCCTCATACACTTCTTTAAAAATGCTTATACATGTAAATATGATGAATATGTTAGACTTTGGTGATAGAACTTTTAAATACAAGCGTTGCACACTATTTTGGATTAATGAACACCTTGAGGATAACACTTTTTTTTATAGGTGGTCAGTTGTACCAATAATGTTTTATTGATGTGTTTATAAATGTTGAGAAAAGTTGTTTTGATTATATAAATGTTAGCCAAAAAGCTATAAGGGCATCTATGATGTTGTTCTCAAGGGTGATGTCGATGGCTCAATTACTGGAAAATCATTGTCCCTTCTTCTCTTATTGGTAGCCCATGGTATATATAATTAATAATGACCAAGACTTTATGGCTATCTGTAGACACTATAGTAATCTAAATATTTTTATTACATTTACTTGAATTTAAATTAACTTGAGATTTTAAGAGAGCTTCACAAAATAAAGATGTACAAATATTAAGATAAGCCAAATACCATTATACAAATTCATTAAGTTAAGCTTAATGATACGACAAGTTTCATTAAATCAAGGAAATTGTTTGGTCATACTATTAGTGGTAATGAACTTTTTTCCTCTTTTTCAATGGTGAGTAATTGCTGCATTTCCATTTTCATTGCTTTCCCACTTTTATTAGATGTTTTTTTTATTGAGTTTTTTTAAATTACCATATTGCCATCTATTAATTTGGCTTGAATTTGAGTTCAAATGTCACAATGCTTAACATATTGATTCGATCATGTTAGCTGAGATCCTAAATAAATAATCTAATCTTGAATGCTAAAACATTATCTCCCAGTTTATGATTCATAATGATGTGAATCTAGAGGGTAAGAACCCTATAATCTATAATCAAGATTCAATCTTAACCCAAGAAATCCAAAATCAAATTTGATGAAACCTGACCCAGTGATTATCTAAACCAAGAAATTATAGTTATTGAATGAAAATCCTGACAATTATAATGAACCAAGAACCGAAGTTATAAAGATTGAACGTCACAAAGAAGGAATATTTGATAAGTGTTGAATAAAGAACCAAGAGCAAGAGATATCCTCTTTAATATTGTTTCTGAAATCATCAAGTTGTTACAACTTAAAAACTGAAAAAAGTACTAATAGTTCAACAAAATAAACCCTACTAAATTATTGGACTAAATTAAAACCCAAATATAAGCTATTTTAAAAGTACAAGTAAAATAAAACACAAAGCCCAAGACTTGTATAAATAAAATCTCAATCCCTGAAGTAACTTCTTGGCCTTATTATAAGGTCTTTCCAATATTTGATCACTATAAAATTCTAACCCTGTAGGAAACATGGTCATTAAAATCTCATGATAAAATTTCAGCTCAATCCAACAATCAAATTGAAAGTTATGATCATTAATATAAAGTTGTGTAGCCAAGCTCTTGGACATGTTAAACAACCTCGTCTCTTGCTTGGGTCTCATGATCAAAGCTTGATCCTCCTTTGAACTCAACTTCATGTTTGACGCCACTTTAAAGGACTTCTCGAAACTTGCTCGACTTGAATGTCATAAATAAGTCTATTGAATGCCATTTTCATTATCTTGGCTTTTGCTCTAATAATTGGTCAAAACATGATATGCTGCCTTTTGATTCTTATCACAAAATCTATATAGTGTTGGCAATATAGAAGCTTTATGCATAAATTAGGTCAGTG
>Ga0307513_10000180_pt1 | contig 91340 bp, 76 predicted proteins | sample 15_EM_MG_FD_202174 | JGI IMG/M metagenome (GOLD analysis project Ga0307513, IMG submission 202174) | Populus trichocarpa ectomycorrhiza microbial communities from riparian zone in the Pacific Northwest, United States - 15_EM | ecosystem: Host-associated > Plants > Roots > Unclassified | place...
TGGTTGTTTCGAGGGGCCAGAAAAGTGGGACTTGTCGTTCCATGGCAAGGTCTGGGGACCGGAGCTCGAGACGTTGAGCAAGGAGTTCGGTCAGACTGCGGCGGCGCTGGTCTTCGGCCGCATCACCTATGAGGGCATGGCCGCTTACTGGACGACGGCCGACGAGGAGGTGAGCGAGATAAAGACCTTCATGAACGCCCTGCCGAAGATCGTGGCCTCGCGGACGATGAGCAGAGCCGACTGGAACAACAGCCATGTTGCTACGGATATCGTCGGAGAACTGCGACGGTTGAAACAAGCGAGCGAAAAGAACATCTACATCTTCGGCAGTGCCGAACTGGTGGCTTCCCTGCTTCCCGAAACGGGCCTGATCAACGAGATCATGGTCTGCATCGCACCAATCCTGCTCGGCGCTGGCACGCCGCTGTTCAAGCCTCTGCCGATACAGGTGCCGCTGACGCTGATGGAGTCACGCTCGCTGACGAACGGCGGAGTTATCCTCCGTTATGCGACACAGGCCGACGCTTAGCCCATCAAGTTCGCAAACCGCACCGAATAGATCCGGTCCCGTCCCAGCATATGGGCGATCAGGCTCTGGCGGTCGAAGAGGCCGGTCATCGCCTTATGGCGCAGGTCGAGGCCACCGGTGGTGACGCCGAAGGCGGGCATGACGAGGCGGTGGCCGTCGGTGGCGAAACAGGCGCGGCGGACCTTCTTCTCGCGGCGGACAATGGTGGCAGCCGGATGCAGGTGGCCGGCGATCTCGCCCTTCGCACCGCCTGCAGATGGTTCGTGGCGGAAGGTCAGGCCGGCGTGGTGCAGCTCGTCCATCGCTGCACCGGGCAAGCGGGTCGTGCCATCCGGGTCGTGGTTGCCGTTGATCCAGATCCATTCGCGGCCGCGCGCCATCGTCTCGATCATCAGCCGGAACGGCTCCGGCAGATACGTCGAACCGATACGGTCGTGGAAATTGTCGCCGAGGCTGATCACGGTTTTCGGATTGTGGCGGGCAATGACGGCTTCGAGGATTTTCAGGGTCGCCAGCGTGTCGTAGGGCGGCAGCATCATGCCGCGGCGGGCAAAGGCCGCGCCTTTTTCCAGATGCAGGTCGGAGACTACAAGCACGTCATGATCCGGCAAATAGAGCGCGCCGAGCGGATCGCAGATGGCAGCCACGTCATGGATCGTTATGCGGGCGGAGAAGGCCGGATTGTCCGGCAGGACGGTCATGGAGAGCGCTATGCGATTCATCGGATCTCTTGTGTCTTTTCGTCTTGCCGCCGCGATCTTCGTCAACGCTCTGCCATCGCCTCCGACAGCAAATCGTCCGCGGCCTCGGCCAGCAGGAAATCCTGCGCTTGCCCTGCGACCGGCTCCTTGCCGATCTCCAGCATGACCGGAACGGCCAGGGGTGAAATCCGCTCCAATGCGCGATGGACGATATGCCCCTTGATTCGCGCCAGCATATCGCCAAGCCGCTGAATATCCAAAAGCCCGGTGGCCGCATCGTTGCGGGTCGCCTCCATCAGGATGTGGTCCGGCTCGTGGCTGCGCAGCACGTCATAGATCAGGTCGGCGGAAACCGTGACCTGCCGGCCGCTCTTTTCCTTGCCCGGATGGCGCAGGTCGATCAGCCCGGCGATGACGGCGCAGTTGCGAAAGGTGCGTTTCAGCAGGAAACTTTCGTTCAGCCAGGCCTCAAGATCGTCGCCGAGCATGTCCTCGTCGAAGAGATCGCCGAGCGAAGGCCGGCCTTGCGAAAACGCGTCCCCCATGTCGTCCAGTCCCCAGATCGCCAGCGCATAATCGGTGGCGACGAAGCCGAGGGGGTTCAGCCCCATTCGGTCAAGCCGACGGGTGAGCAGCATGCCGAGCGTCTGGTGCGCCAGCCGCCCCTCGAAGGCATAGATCACCATGAAACGCCGGCTGCCGCGCGGAAAGGTCTCGATCAGCAGTTCGTCTTCCTTCGGCAGCATCGACATATCCCGCTGCAGCGCGAGCCAGTCGCGCACCTGATCCGGAAGGGCCGCATGCTGGGCCGGGTCGGCGAGCATCCGGCGCACCTGTTCGGCCAGATAGGTCGAGAGCGGAAACTTGCCGCCATTGTAGGAGGGAACCTTTGGGTCGAGCTTGTAACCCTGGCTCACCAGGCATTCGTTCTCGCGGATGCCTTCGAAGCGCAGCACCTTGCCGGAAAAAAGGAAAGTGTCACCGGGCGACAGCATTTCGAGGAAATATTCCTCGACCTTGCCGAGCGCCATGCCCCCACGCCCGACGCTGCCCTTGGCGTTGTGCTTGACCATGCGGACGTTGAGCATGGGCGATTCGATGATCGTTCCGACGTTGAGCCGGTATTGCTGGGCAATCTGCGGATTGGACACGCGCCATGTGCCATCCGCCGTCTTGCGGATCTTGGCGTAGCGCTCGTAGGAGCGCAGCGCATAGCCGCCGGTCGCGACGAAATCGACGATACGCTCGAAGGTTTCCCACGTCAGATGCGCATAGGGGCTGGCGCTGGTGATTTCGTCATAGAGGACCAGGGGATCGAACGGTGCCGCGCAGGCCATGCCGAGCACATGCTGAGCCAGCACGTCGAGCGCGCCTTTGCCAACCGGTGGCGTGTCCTGTGCACCGAGGTAATTCGCGTCGAGGGCCGCCTGGCATTCCATCACCTCGAAGCGGTTGGCGGGCACCAGGATTGCCCGGCTCGGTTCGTCCATGCGGTGGTTGGCGCGGCCGATACGCTGGGCAAGACGCGAAGCCCCCTTCGGCGCGCCGACATGGATGACCATATCGACATCGCCCCAATCGATACCGAGATCGAGCGTCGAGGTGGCGACGACGGCACGCAGCCTGTTCTCGGCCATGGCCGCCTCGACCCGCCGGCGCTGGCCGACATCGAGCGAGCCGTGATGCAGCGCGATCGGCAGGCTGTCGTCGTTGATCGTCCAGAGGTCCTGAAACAGCCGCTCCGCCTGGCTGCGGGTGTTGACGAAGAGCAGGGTCGTCTGCTTCTCCTTGATCGCGGCGTAGATGTCGGGAATCGCATAGCGCGCAGAATGCCCGGCCCAGGGCACGCGCTCTTCCGTCTTGAGGATCGAAATGTCCGGCTTGGCACCGCCGCTCACCGTGATCAGCCCGGCATGATTGTCCTCGTCGGGTATCTGCGGGGCAAGCCAGCGCTGCAGGTCCATCGGGTCGGCAACGGTAGCGGAAAGGCCGATCGTCTGCATGCCGGGTGCCAGCCTGCGCAATCGCGAGAGCCCGAGCGCAAGCAGGTGCCCGCGCTTGGAGGTGACAAGCGAATGCAGTTCGTCCAGCACCACATATTTCAGGTCCTTGAAGAACCGCTCCGCCTCGCCATTGGCAATCAGCAGCGCCACCTGTTCGGGTGTGGTGAGCAGGATGTCCGGCGGATTGAGCTTTTGCCGCTGGCGCTTGGAGGATGGCGTGTCGCCGGTGCGGTTTTCGATGCGGATCGGCAGGCCCATGTCGCCGACCGGCTTCATCAGGTTGCGCTCGATATCGACGGCCAGCGCCTTCAGCGGCGAGATGTAGAGCGTGTGGATGCCGGTAAATGCCGCGCCGGGCTTCGGCTTGCCACGCTCGGTGAGCGAGACCAGCGACGGCAGGAAGCCCGCCAAAGTCTTTCCCGCCCCCGTGGGCGCGATCAAAAGCATACTCTCGCCGCCCTGTACCCGCGACAGAAGCTCCAGTTGGTGCGCGCGCGGATGCCAGCCCTTGTCTGCGAACCAGCGCAGGAAGGGTGTCGGCAACAGCACGGCGTCTCTTGCCGTTGGAGGGGAATCGATGCGGCTCACGGGAGGGAATGTAGTGCAAATGCGGGGGATGAGAAGCGGCGAAAGAGTCAATGTCCCTGCCGCGCATACGACAGGGACTGCTGAAGCGCCGCCCGTTCCCTCTCCTGATGGAGATGGGGTCCGCCAGGCGGGGGCGCACAAACCGGCAAGCGTCATCCCGGGAGTGAATGGCGGGTAGGCCGGAAGACAGGAAATCAGAGGGCGATGTAGCGATCGGCGCGGTGGTTGATGGCGACGAAGAGGTTGAGCACGACGGCGCCGAGAACCGAATAAAAGACGACCGGCGGCGTGGTGACGAAGAAGGCGACCGCCAGCACGCACATGTCGATGGCCAGTTGAACGAGACCGGCACGGATGCCGAAGCGTTCCTGCAGATAGATGCCAAGAATGCCGACGCCGCCGAGGCTGGCGCGGTGGCGATAGAGCGCCAGCAGGCCGAAGCCGAGCAGCAGGCCGCCGAGAAGCGCTGCCCAGGCGGGATGGATGCTGGAAATTTCGAAGAAACGTGACTGGATGTCGGCAAGCAGCGAGGTCAGGCCGATGGCGATGAAGGTCTTGATGGTGAAGGCCATGCCGAGCCGCTTCCACGACAGGTAGAAGAACGGCACATTGAGCAGGAAGAAGGCGAGACCGAAATTCACGCCGAAGGCATAATGCAGCAGAAAGGCGACGCCGGCCGTGCTGCCGGTGAGCAGGCCGGCGCTGGCCAGCACGTAAAGGCCGAGAGCCGCGACCAGGCTGCCGGAAAAGATTCCCTGCACATCCTCGACCGGCGTATGACGCGTGGCGCTGGTGCTCCAGAAACCAAGGGAATTGATAAGCTGCGTCATGGCGCGATCTCCGGCGGAAGAAAAAAGGGCTAGGTGTCACGCCGAAGCGGCGCGAACGGAAATTCTTGCAATACTGGAATATCAGTCGGCGCCCATGGCATTTTCGCCGCGCTTTCCGTCTGAACTGACCGGATTATCGGGCTTTTCGGGCCTGGTTGCAACAATAATATGTAAGGTATGCTGACCTATTTTGATTTCGCAACAATCGTTCGTTCAAGGTGATTTGCGCGTAACAAACAGAATGCCGAAGACAGGTTTTCCGCCATCTTTGCGAATGGTCGTGTGGCTGATGGCGAGGATGTCGAGACCATAGGTACTGCATAGGCCGGTGACGTAGGCTTGCGAATGGGCGTAGCGCAGCGAGGGCCGCAGCACGATGTCCCCGTCTGCGCCCGCGTCCTCGACGGAAAAGGCAAAGATGCCTGCGGGGCTGAGCAACTGTTGGGCGATGACGAAGACGCTGTCGAGGGCGCCGAGATACATCAGAACGTCGGCGGCGCTGACGAGGTCGGCGCGATGCTTTCCCTCTTCTCCCCTGCGGGGAGAAGTGCCGAGCGGATGCGAGGCGATGAGGGGGGGCTTCGGCGAAACCGGAGCCAGAAGAGGTAGCCTTCGGCCCCCCTCATCCGCCCTTCGGGCACCTTCTCCCCGCTGGGGAGAAGCGGCAGCGCGCTGAAACTCCGATGCACCCGTCCCATCAACAGGCGATAGGTCACGAAGTGACAGAGGGGGGTATTCTTGCTCCGCATCCCCGAAAACCCCTGATGCCTCCGGCCCAAGCGACAGATCAGCTTGGGCGAGATGGTCGTAGATCGCCTTCTCTTCCGCCTTGGCCAGCATGTTGGCCGAAAGATCGAAGCCTTCGAGAACATCCGTCCGGTCGCGGATCTGCACGCCGAACAGGCCAGTGCCGCAACCGAGATCGACGACGCGGGAAAAGTGGTCCGTTCCGCAATACTCAAGGACCAGCGCCGCGAGTTTCTGCGGGACGGTATAGTCGAGCCGCTCGACCAGCGCCTTGTCGAAACGATCGGCATAGTCATCGAACAGCCGCTCGACATAGAGGCTGGGCGGCTGGTCCGGCGTCGCCGTGTCGCCGAAAAGCGCCAGTTTAAGGTTCGCTCCGAAGATGTCGTCGGGCTGCAATGCGAGAACCTTGCGCAGGGCAAGGACTGCCGCCTCCATGGCGCCCGATTTTTCCTGATAGTCGGCAAGGCGGAACCAGCCGGCCGCCCAGTCGGGCACCAGTTCCAGCGCCTGGATCATCAGGTCGGCCGCCGCCGCATGTTCGCCTGTTTCGGCAAGCATATGCGCATATTCGGCGCGGCGATCGGCGATCAGGTCGCCGGAGGAAAGCTGGTGCGGGTTCATCGGTTAATGCCTTTGGCGTTGCAGCGCTTCTGGCGCGCACGGATGGTAAAGACAAGCGGTATTTTCCGCCAAGTCATCGTATGCCGGCAATGTGTCGGGTTGCGGGAAGGCCCGTGGCAGCTTATGTCAGGCGAAACAGGAGATGTATGGGCCATGGCCGACGGAGTGAACAGATTTCTGGGCGATACGCCCGGCCGGTTGATCGTCAAGCTGCTGGTTGTGTCGATCATCGTCGGCTTCGTCATGTCGGCTTTCGGCTGGTCGCCCTACGATATCTTCTACACGATCCGCAATTTCGTGCTCGACCTCTGGCATTCGGGTTTTGCAGCCCTTGGCCGCGTCGGGGATTATCTGCTGATCGGCGCCGTCGTGGTCATCCCCGCCTTCATCATCCTGCGCATCATCAGCTACCGGCGGTAATATGGACGATCGGAGTTTTGCCGGACAGCGGCGTCGTTTTCTACGGGCGGGCGGCATTCTTTCGATCGCGCTTCTTGCCGGCTGCAACACCAGCAGGGTCCTGACACCGGAGACCGGGCGGGGCAGCGACCAGACGGAAGCCACGCTCGGCCTGATCAATGCGTTGCGCGCCAACAAGGGTCTGCAGCCGCTGGTGCGCGATGCGGCGGCGAGTGCCGCCGCCCTCGATCAGGCGACCCGCATGGCGCGCGCCGACAAGATGCAGCACAATATCGGCTTGGGTGCGAATTTCTATGATCGCATGAAAGGGCAGGACGTCGCATTGCCGGCGGCCGAGAATATCGCGGCCGGGCAGGATGACGCGGCGCGCGCTTTCGATGCCTGGGCCCGCTCGCCGAAACATCTGGTCAATATGCTCGGACCCGATTATCGCGGCCTCGGTGTCGCCGTCGTCACGAATCCGGCTTCCGGGAACCGGCCGTATTGGGCCATGGTCCTGTCTGCCGGCTGAACTGATTCCCGGCAAGGTCTTGGAAGACGAGGCGGGGGAAGACAGCGCATGACGACGAACGACACGGCCGATAGCGCGGATAACCTTCACGGTGCCGGCCCGTTTGTCGTGACCAACCGGCTGATCCTGGCGATCGCGATACCAATGACGCTGGGCTTCCTGACGACGCCGCTGCTCGGTCTGGTCGATACCGCAGTCATCGGCCAGATGGGCAAGGCGGAGCTGCTCGCCGGTCTCGCGGTTGGCGCCATCCTCTTCGATCTGATCTTTACCACCTTCAATTTCCTGCGCTCGGCAACGACCGGGCTTGTCGCGCAAGCCTATGGCCGGGGTGACAGGCGGGAAGAGCAGGCCATCTTCTGGCGCTCGCTGATCATTGCACTGGTTGCGGGCGTGATCCTTGTCGCGATGTCGCCGCTGCTTCTTTCCGCGGGGCTCTGGCTGATGGCGCCGGGACCGGAAGTCACGGACGTCACGAGCACTTACTTCCAGTACCGCATGCTGGCCGGGCCGGCGGCGCTCGCCAACTACGCCATTCTCGGCTTCGTGCTCGGACGCGGGCAGGGCACGACCGGGCTTTTGCTTCAGACGCTGATCAACGGAATCAACATCGTCCTGTCGATCTATCTCGGCCTGCACCTCGGCTGGGGTGTCATGGGCGTGGCGCTGGCAACGGTCATCGGCGAGGTCGTCGGCGCCATTGTCGGCTTGGTCGTCGTGGTGCGCCGCTTCGATTCCGCGGTCTCTCCGACCTGGGCCACGGTGTTCGAACGCTCACGGCTGAAACTTTTGTTCGGCCTCAACCGCGACATCATGATCCGCTCCTTCGTGCTTCTGGCCGCCTTCACCCTGATGACGCGCATTGGCACGGCGCTCGGGCCGGTGGCGCTTGCCACCAATGCCGTGTTGATGACGATCTTTCTGGTGGCCGGATACTACCTCGATGGTCTGGCCAACGCTGCCGAGCAGTTGACCGGCCGGGCGATCGGCGCCGGCTACAGGCCGGCCTTCGACCGCGCCTTGAAGATGACCGCTGTCTGGTCACTTGCGCTGGCGGGAGTGACGACGCTCGCATTCCTTGTCTTCGGAGATGCCTTGATCAACCTTTTGACGACCGCCGAGGATGTCAGGGCGCAGGCCTATATCTACCTACCCTGGGCAGCCCTGACGGCCCTGACCGGCGCGCTCGCTTTCCTCATGGATGGCGTCTTCATCGGTGCCACCTGGTCGCGCGATATGCGCAACATGATGCTGCTCGCCTTTGTCGGTTATGTCGCGGCCGTCGCGGTGCTCGTGCCTGCCTTCGGCAATCACGGTCTCTGGGCAGCGCTCAACCTGTTCCTGCTGATGCGCGGCCTCTTTCTTCTGGCTCTGGTGCCGAAACGCGCGGCTCAGACGTTCCGGTCGGCCCAGTAGTCTGTTCGGGTGCAACGGATGTCGGTGATCGAGGTCAGGCTTTCGCGGTCGCAGAGCGCCGACAGACCGCGCACGATCCGGCCGGGCAGCGCTGGCCCTTCATAAACCATGCAGGAATAAAGCTGCACCAGATCGGCGCCTGCCCGGATCTTCTCCGCCGCCGTCTCCGCAGAGCTTACACCGCCGACGCCGATGATCGGCATATCGGGGCCGACGCGCCGGCGCATCCTGGCAAGCACGATAGTCGATCTTTCGAACAGGGGTTTGCCCGAAAGGCCACCGGATTCCTGTGCCTGGCGCTGATCGCGCAGACCATCGCGGCTGAGCGTGGTGTTCGAGACGATCAGGCCGTCGAGCCTATGCGACAGCGCTTCCGCTGCGATGTCGTCCATGCCCTCCTCGGTAAGATCAGGCGCGATCTTCAGGAAGACCGGCACGCGCTTTCCCGATTTGGCAGCCTCGGCGTCGCGGGCGGCCAGCACCTCTGACAGCAGAGCCGAAAGGCTCTCGCGGCCCTGCAGGTCCCGTAGGCCCGGCGTATTGGGCGAGGAGATGTTGGCGGTGAAGTAACGGGCGACGGAATAGAAGGTCCGGATGCCGGCGACATAGTCGGCGACGCGGTCGGCACTGTCCTTGTTGGCGCCGATATTGACGCCAACCATTGCCGTGCGCGACACCGATTTCAGACGCTCAAGCGCAGCCGCGTGGCCTTCATTGTTGAAACCGAGCCGGTTGATCACGGCATTGTCCTCGACCAGACGGAAGATGCGCGGCCTGTCGTTTCCGGCCTGCGGCTTCGGCGTCACGGTGCCGATCTCGGTAAAGCCGAAACCGATCCGCAAAAGCGCTTCCGGCACCTCCGCATTCTTGTCGTAGCCGGCGGCCATTCCGATCGGGTTTGCGAAGGCAAGGCCGGCAACGGTCTGCGTCAAGCGCGGATCGGCAGGGGCGGCGCAAGCGGGAACGAGGCCGGTCTTCAACGCCTTGATCGAGACCCCGTGGGCGGTTTCCGGATCGAGCAGGAAGAGGCTGCGACGGGCTAACGACTGGAGTGGATTGATCATGCCGCAAGCTCCGGAAAGATATGGACGCCGTCGGGGCCGACCGGGAGCGGCTTCTCCCAAAGCACCGCGTCGAAGTCGAGGCTGGCGTAGAGATGGGGGAACAGCGCACCGCCGCGGGAGGCTTCGAAAACCAGTTTGTCGCCGAGCTTTTCACCCTTAATGGCGATCAAAAGCAGGCCCTCCTGGCCGGCAAAATAGCGCGCCGCGGTTTCCGTTGCCTGCGCTGCCGTCGAAAGATGGATGAAGCCGTCAGTCAGATCGATCGAAGCACCCTTGAATTCGCCGCGTTCGCGCGCATCCTGCCATAGAGTTGCCGGAACAATCTTGTAGACGATGGTGTTCATGGTTGCGGGTCCCTGCGCTATCGCGATCATCCCCGTGGCCTTGCAGGAAAGTCCGGCGATTGTCTACCGGGTACGCAGGACGAGGGACGAATTTTCAACGGAGGTCACGCGATGAAGACGGTTCTGATGATGGCAGCATTTTTCGGTGCGACGCTCTGGTCACAGACAGGCATCGCCGAAACGACGGCGGGCCGCTACAGCATGCAGAAGACCGACAGCGGCATCGCCCGGCTCGACACAGAAACCGGCGAGGTCTCGCTCTGCCAGGAAAAGGAAGGCCAGATGGTCTGCCGGATGGCGGCGGACGAGCGCACGGCCTTTGAACTCGAACTCGATCTTTTGACCAAGAGGGTCGAAACGCTCGAAAAAGCGGTGCAGGAGGGGCCTCTGTCGGTCAAACCCCGCCTCCCAACGAAGGAAGAGATTGACCAGACCATGAGCATCATGGAAAGAATGATGCGCAACTTTATGGGAATTGTGAAGGACCTCGAAGGTGAGGGTGGTGCGCCGGCAGACAAGCCGGGCGTGGAGCCGCAAAAGACCTGAGACGTCCGCGCCTTCTCCATGATGCTGCTCTTGCGGGTTGGAGGATCCGGGAGGTTGCAGAAGCTCTTGGGAGGGAGCGACATGGCGTCAGGCCTGACCATCATCATTGCAGACGATCATCCGTTGTTTCGCGGCGCGATGCGGCAGGCATTGTCCGGCATGCAGGGCAATCCGACGATCGTCGAGGCCGGCGATTTCAGTGCTGCACGCAAGGCCGCCGCGGACCATCCGTCGGCCGACCTGATGCTGCTCGATCTCACCATGCCGGGCGTCAGCGGCCTTTCCGGGTTGATTGCACTGCGCGCCGAGTATCAGAGCCTGCCGGTCATGATCGTCTCGGCACATGACGACCCTGCAACCGTCCAGCGCGCGCTCGAACTCGGAGCGTCCGGCTTCCTGTCCAAATCCGCCGGCATCGACGAAATCCGCGAAGGCATCGATACCGTCATGGCCGGCAACATCTTTACGCCGCGCGGTTTCGTGCATGGCATGGAGCATGAGCCGGAAGTGGCAGCCCTCCTGCACCGTCTTCAGACGCTGACACCGCAGCAATCGCGCGTGCTCGGCATGCTCGCCGAAGGCCTTCTGAACAAGCAGATCGCCTATGAACTCGGCGTTTCGGAAGCCACAATCAAGGCCCATGTCTCGGCCATCCTGCTGAAACTCGACGTCGATAGCCGCACACAGGCAGTCATCCAGCTCGGCAAGATCGGTGCTATAGCGGCGTGAGAGCTATGAAGTCGCGCTGAGCGATGAAGCGAAAACCAAGACAATCTTGACGTGCGATTGATTGCGCACATACGCTTCCATCCGTCGGGAGCAAAAGCAGCATGCGCCTTGCCAGCAGGCGCGTCCGGGAAGGTGGGATTCCCGGACTTAGAGTATCTTTCTCTTAATATGACCCATTCTGTTGGCTCAAAACAGCCGCTCCACAAGAAGGGTGGCGCGGAGCGATGCGGATACCATCGGTCAAGCCATTCGCCGCAGTGGACGGCTGTTTTCAGCCAACCCGAAGGGCTGGATGAATTTTGGCCATCACCGGCGGCAGCCGTCTTGACCGCAGCTTCTGCTGCGCTCTTCGCCAGCCGCCTTGGGTCTGGCCAAAATTCCTTCCAGCAGAATGGGTGATATTAAGAGAAAGATACTCTAAGCAGACAGCCCTGCTCTCGATCTTGGAGGTGACCTATGTGGTTTTTGCCATTTAGTATCACGCTTACCTTGCGAAAAACCCGGACGAGCTGGTCATGGACCGTCCGGATGCTCATATTTAAGTAGGTAGAGGACGGCTGGAGTTAGCGCTCCAGTCGTCACTTCAATACTTTAGCGCGAATACATGGAGAATTCAACAAGCCTCATTCCGCAGCGGCCTTCATCGCGACCGAAAGCTGCGTCAGCCAGGCTCGCATTGAAGCGGGACGTACCGGTTTGTTCTGGAGCGCGACGCCGTCGCGTTCGGCCGCCGTGCGCACTTCCTGTGAGCGATCGGCGGTGACAAGCAGAGCGGAGATCGCACCGCCGAACTGCCGGCGGATTTCAGCGATCGCTTCGATGCCGGTGCCATCATCCAGGTGGTAGTCGGCAATGATGGCGTCCGGGCGGATGTCGCCACGGGTGGTCAGCGTGCACGTTGTCGCAAGCGAGTCAGCGGTGGTCACGGTGCAGCCCCAACCGTCGAGCAAAAGCTTCATGCCTTCGAGGATCAAGGGTTCGTTGTCGATGCACAGGACCCGCAGCCCGTTCAGCGGTTCTGCAGAGCGGATTGCCGGCGATTGTTCGGGCACCATACCCTGGGCCGCCGCTGTGCGGTCGATCGGCAGCGTCACCCGGAACCGGGTGCCCTTGCCGGATTTGGACAGCAGATCGACCGGATGACTAAGCACGCGGGAAATGCGATCGACGATCGACAGGCCCAGCCCCAGGCCGGCCGCTGTGCGCGCGCCCTCCTCGAGGCGGGCGAATTCCTTGAAGACGGTGCGGAATTTCGAGGTCGGTATGCCGATGCCGGTATCCAGGACTTCGATGACGGTCTGCTCGCCCTTGCGGCGAGCGCCGACAAGGACTTTGCCCGCAGGCGTATACTTGATGGCATTGGAAACCAGATTCTGGACGAGGCGGCGTAAAAGGTTTGGGTCCGTGCGCACGACGAGCGTCGTGGGCATGACCGTCAGCGTCAGGCCCTGTGCCCGTGCGACAGGCGCAAAATCCGTCTCTATGCGACGCAGCAGATCGTTGAGCGGAACCGACTGCAAGCGCGGCTTCATCGCGCCGGTATCCAGGCGGGATATGTCGAGCACGGCTCCCAGAATCGTCTCGACCGATTCAAGCGAGGAATCGATGTTCTGCACAAGCGCCCTGTTGTCGGAATCGCCGAGGCGTTCGACCAGCGACGAGGAATACAGGCGCGCCGCATTCAGCGGCTGGAGAATGTCATGGCCGGCGGCGGCGAAGAAGCGGGTCTTGCCGATATTGGCTTCCTCGGCCGCGGCACGCGCCTCGGCAACTTCGCGGTTAACGCGGGTGAGCTCGCCTGTTCGTTCGGCGACGCGCAGTTCCAGCGTTTCGTTGGCCTGTTTCAACGCCATGTCGGCGGCGACGCGCTGGGTGATGTCGGTATAGGTGGTCACGATCCCCTTGTCGGGCATGGCGTTTGTGCGCACTTCGATGATGCGCTCGCCGCCGGAAAGCGCCAGCAGGAAGGGCTTGTCGAGCGTCAGGAAATTGCGGACCAGCGCCTTTTCCTGCTCCTTGCTGATGTCGCCGCGCTTCGTCAGGATCGCGACGATATCCGCCAGCGGAAAGCCGACCTGTCCGGCGCTTTCGGGCAGGTCGAGCAATTGCCGGAAGCGGCGGTTCCAGATGATCAGGTTGTTGGAGCTATCGAAGACGGCAATGCCCTGGTCCATCTGTGAAAGTGCCGTCTGGAGCATGTCCTGGTTGTATTGCAGGGCTTCGCTGGCCTGATCGAGCAACCAGGCCGTGTCCGAGGAGGTATCGTCCATCCGCTGCAGCACCAGCGAGAGCACGAGGCGGGCGGATGACGAGCCGATGGCGCTGCCGAGCAATTGTTCGGAAAAGTGGATGAGCGCCATGTCGGCGGCGGCATTGTCGTCCAGCCAGCGCCCGGATTGTCGCTCATAGGTGATGAAGGATCGCTGCATGCGCTCCTCGCCGAGATAGCGCGCGATCGTCGTTTTCAGGTCGAGCACGGTGATCTTGGTCTTGCGACCCCCGAAGGCGCGTTCGCTGCGCGACTTGCGGCGAATGAACACGCCAGCCTGCAGCCGCTCCAGCGGTTTTGGTGCACGGGTGAGCGAGCCGATCACATAGGCAAGGACATTTACAAGCAGACTGAGCGCCGTTGCGTTGACCAGCGGATCGGCCTGCGGGCCGGAAAAAATGTCGGTAAACGGAAAAAGGAAATCGAGCACCGTTGCGGCCACGTGCGAATTGTCCGGCCCGCCGAGACTTGGCAGGAACAGCAGATAGGCCCAGACGAGGAAGCCCATAGTCATGCCGGCAATCGCGCCACGGGCATTGGCCTGGCGCCAGAGAAGGCCGCCGAACAAAGCGGGCGCCATTTGCGAAATAGCGGCAAAGGCGAGAAGCCCCAGCGAGGCCAGGCCGGCACTCATGTCGGCGGCACGATAGTAGCCGTAGCCGAGTAGAAGCACGCCGAGGATGGCGGTGCGGCGAATGTTCAGGAGCGTGCCGGCGATGTTTTCCTGACCGCTTGTCCGGCTCATCAGCTTGCGGCGCAGGAAGACCGGCATGATGATATCGTTGGAAATCATGATCGACAGGGCGACCGATGCAACGATGACCATGGCGGTCGCTGCGGAAAAGCCGCCTATGAAGGTGATCAGGGTCAGCACCGACATATCGGCTGCGAGCGGCAGGCGCAGCATGTAGAGATCGGCATCGCCGCTGCCGGCAAACGTCAGGATGCCTGCCAGCGCCACCGGCAGCACGAAGATGTTGATCGCCACCAGATAGAGCGGAAAAAGGATGCCGGCCGTTCGAAGCTCATTGGCGGTTCGATTTTCGACCACGGTCACATGGAACTGTCGGGGCAGCATGATGATGGCAAATGCCGAGAGCGCGATCAGCATGATCCAGCGGTGTATCGGCGTCTCGTAGGTCAGCGCCGCGACCACATCGCGGTTGGCAATTGCCTTTGTCCAGAGGTCCTGCGGTCCGTCGAAGAGAAAGAAGACGACGTAGACGCCGATGGTCACGAACGCCAGCAGCTTGACCACCGATTCCATGGCGATCGCCAGGATCAGCCCGTCCTGATGCTCGGTCGCATCGGTGTGCCGCGTGCCGAAAACGATGGCAAAGCAGGCAAGGAACAGGGTGACGAGCAGCGGCAGGTCGATGAAATTCTCACCCGAACCGATACCGTAGCCGCTGGTGTCGACCATAACGGCGACGGAACTGGAGACTGCTTTCAGTTGCAGGGCGATGTAGGGAATGGCACCGATCAGCGAAATCAGCGCGACGATGGCTGCAACCCCCGGGTTCTTGCCGTAACGCGCAGCAATAAAATCGGCGACGGAGGTCAGCTTTTCGGCCTTGGCGAGCGTGATGATCCGGCGGATGACCGGCAAGCCCAGCGTGAACATCAGGATCGGGCCAATGTAGATGCCCGTAAATTCCAGCCCTCGCTCGGCGGCGAGCCCGACCCCTCCGAAATAGGTCCAGGAGGTGCAATAGATCGCCAGGCTGAGCGCATAGACGATCGGCCGGCCGCGGGCGACCGGTATCGTCTTGCGTGCCTTGCGATCGCCAAAGCTCGCCACTGCAAACAGCAACAGCAGATAGGCAAAGGCAGAGGCGAAAATGATCGAGCCCGAAAGCATGCCCCCTCCACTTCAGGGGGTGAGCATAGGACAAGATGCGGGCGAAGAAAATTGCCAAGGCTATAAGTCTTAAGTCAGATTGACTTGGCCCGTGAAGTGCACTTGGCGCTTCAATGCCGGCGCAAATCCGCAGCAGTCAAATATGAGGAAGAGCCACCGGGAGCGCGCCAAATTTTCCGCTACGCAATTTACTTGAGGAGAATTTCCGCTAGCATCCGGTGGCGGAGATTTTGCATTCAAGGAAAATGGAGAGAGAGCAATGCTGAATGAATTCAAGGCGTTTATCGCGCGCGGCAACGTCATGGACCTAGCCGTCGGGATTATCATCGGCGGCGCCTTCACGCTGATCGTCAACTCGCTGGTCAACGACATCATCATGCCCGTGGTTGGCGCTGTCACAGGCGGGCTCGATTTCTCGAACTTCTTCTTCCCGCTCTCCTCAACCGTGACTGCCACCTCCCTTGCTGCGGCTCGCGAACAGGGCGCCGTCTTTGCCTATGGCAGCTTTCTCACCGTCGTCATCAATTTCCTGATCCTTGCCTGGATCATCTTCCTGCTGGTCAAGGCTGTGAACAAGATGCGGGTCTCGATGGAGAAGCAGAAGAACGAGGAACCGGCAGCTCCGCCACCGGTCGACATTCAGCTGCTGACCGAAATTCGGGACCTGCTGAAGCGTCCGTGAGGACCGGGGGATACATCACGAAAATCGATAAATCCGTCAGGGAATATCACGTGATCGTTTGACCAAAAGCAGCTAGAAGCGGCGGGCAATGAGGCGCATGAACCTGCGCGAGGAGCCCGCCGATGACACTTTTGAAGACCCTCAGCCCCCGATCGCTCGCAGCGCCCGAAAGTGGCATCGTCGAGCTTGTAAACTATGCGCGCGGGCGCGAGGGACTGATTCCGCTCTGGGTCGGCGAGGGTGACCTGCCGACACCGGCCTTCATTTCACAGGCGGCAGAGCAATCGCTGCGGGCTGGCGAGACCTTCTACACATGGCAGCGCGGCATCCCGCCGTTGCGCGAGGCGCTTGCCCGCTACTACCAGCGCCGCTTTTCAAGGACGCTGTCCGCCGATAGTTTCTATGTGACAGGCTCCGGCATGCAGGCCATCAAGCTTGCAATCGAGGCGATCACCTCGCCCGGCGACGAAATGATCTATCTATCGCCCGCCTGGCCGAACTTTGCGGCATCCGCGGCGATTTCCGGCGTGCAACCGGTGGCCGTTCCGTTGCAGTTCGAGGATGGCCGCTGGCAACTCGATCTCGACCGGCTGGAAAGCGCGATCACCCCGAAGACACGCGCGCTGTTCGTCAATACGCCATCGAACCCGACCGGCTGGAGCGCCACGCCGGACGATCTGAAGGCAATTCTCGACCTGGCGCGCCGGCGCGATCTCTGGATCATGGCCGACGAGATCTATGCCTTGTACCATTATGATGGCGTCCGGGCGCCGTCGTTCCTCGACGTCATGCAGGACGGCGATCGCATCCTGTTCGTCAATTCCTTCTCCAAGAACTGGTCGATGACCGGCTGGCGGGTGGGCTGGATCGTCGCCCCGCCGGAAGCGGGCCAGGTTCTGGAAAATCTCATCCAGTATTCGACCTCCGGCGTCGCGCAGTTCATGCAGGCCGGTGCCGTTGCCGCGCTCGACGAGGGCGATGATTTTGTCGATGCCAACATCGCCAAGGCGGCCCTGTCGCGCGATCTTCTCTGCGATGCGCTGATCGCCACGAACAGGGTCGAGACGCTGAAGCCGGATGGCGCGATCTATGCCTTCCTGAAGATCGACGGTGTGACGGATTCACGGCGCGCCGCGCTTGATATCGTCGACAAGACCGGCGTCGGACTTGCTCCGGGAACCGCTTTCGGGGAGGGTGGATCGTTGTTCCTGCGCGCCTGCTTCCTGCGCGATCCAGAGCAGATCAAAGTCGCTGCGGATCGGCTCTCCGGCTATATTGCCGGGCTTTGATCCCTGGCAAATGCCGGGAGCGAGTGGTGTCACGACAGGCTGGAGCAAACGCCGGAAACCGCCCCGGCGTTCATTAAAACTTTAGCGAACATCGAAATATAGCAATAACCATTCGCTGAACAATACTTCCGCCAAGGCTTCCCACGACGTGAAAAGTCAGCCTTCGGAAAGAAGTTTCGCTTGTTATGCTTCCTGTCAAGATGGGCAGGAAAGTGAAAACCATGACGGTTCTCGTAACGGGCGGTGCAGGATATATCGGCAGTCACATGGTGTGGGCTCTGGTCGATGCGGGACAGGATGTCGTCGTGCTCGACCGGCTGTCAACGGGGTTCCGTTGGGCACTGGCGCCGGAAGCGCGGTTCTACCTGGGGGATGTCGGAGACACGGAGGTGCTGTCCCGCATCTTTCGTGAAAACAGCATCGACGCCATCATTCATTTCGCCGGTTCAATCATCGTGCCGGAATCGGTCGCCGATCCGCTTTCCTATTATGAGAACAACACTGCCAAGACCCGCGTCCTGATCGCTGCGGCGGTCGAGGCCGGCATCCGCAATTTCGTCTTTTCCTCGACCGCGGCCGTCTATGGCACGCCGGAAAACCCCATGCCTGTGCAGGAGACGGCGGCACTCCGTCCGGAAAGCCCCTACGGCATGTCGAAGTTGATGTCGGAAATCATGCTGCGCGATGCCGCGGCAGCGCATGATTTCCGCTATGTCGCACTCCGCTATTTCAACGTTGCCGGCGCCGATCCGCGTGGCCGCACGGGACAGTCGACGGTCGGGGCGACGCATCTGATCAAGGTCGCCTGCGAGGCGGCGCTTGGCCGGCGCATGAAGGTGGATGTCTTCGGTACGGACTATGCCACGCCGGATGGCACGGGTGTGCGCGACTATATCCATGTTTCCGATCTGGTAGCCGCGCATCTGAAGGCACTCGATTATCTGCGCCAGGGCGGCGAACCGCTCGTAGCCAATTGCGGCTATGGCGAAGGTTATTCGGTTCTGCAGGTCCTGCAGGCAGTCAAGCGCGTCCATGGTCGTGATTTCGAGGTCCATTATTCCGACCGCCGACCCGGTGACGCTGTCAGCATCGTCGCGGACGCCACGGTTGCCCGCAAGAAACTCGACTGGACGCCATCCTTTGCCGATCTGGACCTGATTGTCGAAACGGCGCTGGACTGGGAGCGGCAACTCGCCCGCAAGAACAGCTACGACATCGACGAAATTCAGCGCCGGCTCGTTTCCGCGCACCTCTGATTGCTCTTTGGCAGCATCTTCCGCTTGAAATCGAGATGACCGGAACCGTCATGCCGCCGGCCCTTTTGCCGCGCGCTGTTCCAATCCAGTCTGACGACAGTTTCACCCTTTAGGGTCACAGCCAGGATCGACTGACTGGACCCGGAGCATGATGGTATTTTCTCGCCCAAGAAACCGCGTAACGGTGAGCGCGGTGGTTGCGTTGTCGAAGACAACGCGCCGGTCGGGTCCGCGCCCCTCGCATCCCCATGCCTCCCTTCCGGCCTTCGCTTTGCGATCGCCGATATTGTCCGCGGCTGAACGCAGCGGTAGACGGTAGAGGGGAGAACGTCATGAAAGCGGTGATTCTGGCAGGGGGGCTCGGTTCGCGCATCGCGGAGGAAACCCACCTGCGACCGAAGCCGATGATCGAGATCGGCGGCCGGCCGATCCTTTGGCATATCATGAAGCTCTACTACGCCCACGGGATCCGCGACTTCGTGATCTGCTGCGGCTTCAAGGGCTACGTGATCAAGGAATATTTCGCCAATTACGGCCTGCACATGTCGGACATCACCTTCGACCTGTCGCAGAACAGGATAGAATTCCACCGCCAGAGCGCTGAAAACTGGCGCGTGACGCTGGTGGACACCGGTGAGAATTCGATGACCGGCGGACGGCTGAAGCGGGTTGCAGCCTATCTCAAGGACGAAGATGCCTTCTGCTTCACCTATGGCGACGGCGTCAGCAGCGTCGACATCGCCGGCACCATCGCCTTTCACAAGAGCCACGGAAAGCTCGCGACGGTCACGGCTGTCCGCCCGCCGGCGCGCTACGGTGCCCTGCAGCTCGAGGGCAGCGAGGTGCAGGGCTTCATCGAAAAGCCGGAAGGCGAGGGCGGCTTCATTAATGGCGGATTTTTCGTGCTTTCGCCACGCGTCATCGACCGCATCGACAATGATTTTACGAGCTGGGAAGGAGAGCCGCTGATGGGGCTGGCCAGAGAGGGCGAGTTGCAGGCGTTTTTCCATGAGGGGTTCTGGCAGCCGATGGATACGCTGCGCGACAAGGTTCAACTTGAAAGCATGTGGCAAAGCGGCAATCCGCCGTGGAAGAGCTGGTGATGCGGATGACACAGGAATTCTGGCGGGGAAAACGCGTCCTGGTGACAGGGCACACCGGCTTCAAGGGCAGCTGGCTGTCGCTCTGGCTGCGGGAGTTGGGCGCGCAGGTCAGCGGCCTGTCCCTGGCACCCGAAAGCGATCCATCGCTGCATGTTCTGCTCGGCGGCAATGCCGAGGGGGAGGACATCGTCGATATCCGTGATCGCGATGCCGTGATGAACCAGGTCGTCAAGACCCGGCCCGAGATCGTCTTCCATCTCGCCGCGCAGGCGCTGGTGCGGGCGGGCTATCGCAATCCTGTCGACACCTATGAAATCAACGTTGTCGGTACGGCAAACCTGCTGGACGCGCTGCGGGTTGCGCCGGACGTCCGCTCGATCGTGGTCGTGACCACCGACAAGGTCTATCACAATGCAGAAGCCGGGCTCGCCTTCATCGAGACGGATCCGCTCGGTGGCCATGACCCCTACAGCGCCTCGAAGGCAGCGGCCGAGATCGTCGCGTCGAGCTATCGTTCCTCGTTCTTCGCGCCGCGCAAGATCGGCATCGCCACGGCACGCGCCGGCAACGTCATCGGCGGCGGCGACTGGGCCGAGGATCGGCTCATACCCGACGCGGTGCGGGCTTGGCAGAGCGGCGAGGTGTTGCAGGTGCGTCGGCCACGGGCCGTCAGGCCGTGGCAGCACGTGCTTGAGCCACTCGGCGGCTATATGGGATTGGCGCAGCATCTCTGGCATGCGCCCGACATCGCCGAAAGCTACAATTTCGGACCGGATCATGGTGAAGCGGCCTCCGTCGGCGCGGTGCTGAAGATGGCCGAGCGCCACTATGGCTCCGGCGAAGTGCTGCTCGGGGATGGCAGCGAGGGACCGCACGAAGCAGGCTATCTTGTGCTCGACAGCGCCCGTGCCCGCATCGATCTCGGCTACCAGCCGCGCTGGAAGCTGGCGGAAACGGTCAAGCGGACGATGGAATGGTACCGTGCCCAGCGCGACGGAAGTCCTGTCCTCGACCTGTGCCTTGGCGATATCAGAGACTTTGCCAACATGGCTTCGGAAGAAACAAAGGCCTTGAGGGCCGGTTGATGGGTGAGAGGTTCGAGGCAGAGGCGACACCGTTCGACGGGCTTGTGGTGCTGAACCGCAGGGTCCTGAAGGATGACCGCGGCTTTCTGACGCGCCTTTTCTGCCCGGACGATCTAGAGACATTCGGATGGAGCGGCCGTATCGCCCAGGTCAACGAGACGGGAACCGTGCATCGCGGCACGGTGCGCGGCATGCACCTCCAGAACCCGCCCTTTGCCGAGATCAAGCTGATTGCGTGCACGCGCGGCCGGGTTCTCGATGTCGTCGTCGACACCCGCCGCGGCTCGCCGACCTTCCTGCAGCATTTCTCCGTCGAGCTTTCCGAAGATAACGGCCGCTCGCTCCTGGTGCCCCGCGGATTTGCGCACGGTTTCCAGACCCTGACGGATGATGCCCACATGCTTTACATGCACTCCGAATCCTATGTCGCTTCCTCGGAGGGCGGGCTGCACAGCCAGGATCCGCGTCTTGCCATCGAATGGCCGCTGCCGGTATCGAACCTGTCGTCCCGCGATGCCGCCCATCCGCTTCTGACTGTGGACTATGCGGGAGTGGCGATATGAGATGCCGGCACTGCGGATCGCAGCATATGGTGCCGTTCCTCGATCTCGGCACGGCGCCGCCATCCAATTCCTATGTGGCGCTGGCCGATCGGCACAGGCCGGAACTCTGGTATCCGCTGGTCATCCGCACCTGCCAGGAATGCCGTCTGGTCCAGACCGAGGATTTTGCCGATCGGGAGACCTTCTTCTCGTCGAGCTACGCCTATTTCAGTTCGTTCTCGACCTCCTGGCTGAAGCATGCCGAGCGATACATCGCCGACATGCAGGCCCGGTTCCATCTCGATAGTGGCTCGCACATCGTCGAGGTTGCCGCCAATGACGGGTACCTGCTGCAATATGCCAAGGCGCGGGGCATTCCCTGCCTCGGCATCGAACCCACGACGAGCACGGCGGTGGCCGCCCGCGCCAAGGGCATCGAAATCGTCGAGGAATTCTTTGGCGTCGAAGTGGCCGAGCGGCTTGTCTCGGAGGGTCGCTCCGCCAACCTGACGGCGGCCAACAATGTCCTGGCACATGTCCCTGACATCAACGATTTCGTCCGTGGTTTCGCCGTACTTCTGAAGCCGCAGGGTGTCGCGACCTTCGAATTTCCGCATCTGCTCAACATGGTGCGGGAAAGCCAGTTCGATACGGCCTATCACGAACATTATTCCTATCTCTCGCTAACCGCGGTCGCCCGCCTGTTCGAAGCCAATGGCCTCAGTGTCTTCGATGTGGAAACCACGCCCTGGCATGGTGGCAGCCTGCGGGTGTTTGCACAGCGCAGCGATACCGGCACGCAGCCGCAGACCCCGTCCGTGGACGCAACGCTTCTGGCCGAGCGGGACGCGGGCATGCTCGACGATGCGTTCTATACGGCTTTCCAGTCAGCCGCCGAGGACGTGCGCGATGGTTTCCTGGAATTTCTCATCGAAAGCCGGCGTGCCGGTCTCAGGGTGGCCGCCTATGGCGCAGCCGCCAAGGGCAACACGCTGATGAACTTCGCGGGCGTCAAGCCGGATCTCTTGTCCTTCGTGGTCGACAAGAACCCCGCAAAGCAGGGCCTTTTGCTTCCCGGCAGCCGAATTCCGGTTGTCGCGGAAGAGTTTCTGAAAACTGAAAAACCGGAAAGGGTGGTTATTCTGCCATGGAATCTTCAGGACGAAATCAAACAGCAGCTTTCCTATATCAGCGATTGGGGTGGGAAGTTCGTGACGGCGGTGCCGTCGCTGACGGTGCATCCCTGAAGCCGGGTATGCTGCCGGTTACGGATCATGCCGTCATCGTCAGGGGCGAAGGCAAGGATGGCGGAAAATCCGCGACCGTAAAGATCGGCGGCCCTGATCGCTGAGCCTCGGTGTCTATCCGGACGCCGACCCATGTCTGCCATTTTCAATCCGCGGTCTCGCCGAGGATGTCCTTTTCGTGTTCGATCGACTGGCGGATGAGAGCGGCCCAGAGGGTGTCGTAAAAGTCCGGTTCGAGGCCAAGCGTCGCGGCGATCCTGCGCACATTGCTGCGAACTTCCTCGACGCGGGCAGGAATGTCCGCCTTCATGTCGGTGCCGCGCTTGATCTCGGCGGCGCGGCCGATGTAGTCCCAGCGCTCGCGGAAAAGCAGCATCAGCGCCTGGTCGATCCGGTCAATTTCCTGGCGGATGTCCGTCATGGAGGTGCAGTTGGCCGGCAGTGTCGCCATTTTGATGTCTCCGGATCGTCCTTCAAGGTCAGGCGCTGCTCTATCAACCCCGGGCCTGATTGAAAAGCCGCAAAGCGCCGCACCTTCTCATCCCGCAACGGCGTCAGCCTCGCGAAAGGCCTTGTCCGTATCGTTTCCCCAAACGGAGAATCTTGATGTTTGCCCAACCGACCCTGACGATCTGCGTGCCTTCCCGCAACCGCCAGCGCTATTTTCAGGAGACGATCAGGAGCCTGCTCGTCAATCTGAGGACGGACGTCGAGTTCGTCTTTGCCGACAATTCCGACGACCCGGCGCCGATGCGTGACTTCATGGTCGACGTGATCGGCGACCCGCGGGTGAAATTCATCCCACCGGGCGAGCGCGTCTATTCGATGGTCGACAACTGGGAGCGCTGCCTCGAGGCCGCCACGGGCGAATTCGTCTGCGTCATCGGCGACGACGACTATGCCGACGTTGATGTCATCGACCTGATCAACAAGACCAAGGCCGAGCGCGGCTCCGTCGATGTCTTCGTCTGGAGCCGCTTCACCTATAACTGGCCGGGCAACCGCCGCAACAAATGCAACGTCTGCATTCCGCTCGGCACCGGAGTCCACGAAGTCAAGCGCGAGTGGCTCTACGAGGAGTTCTTCACCTGGAAGCAGCACAGTTCGACCCCGAATTGCCCCTTTGCGATCTATCATGGCGCGATTTCCAAGAAGATGATGGACAAGATCAAGGCGAAGTTTGGCGGCCGCTATTTCGAGCATCCGACGGTCGATTTCGAAAACAGCTGCAAGCTTCTGGTAACCGCCAAGACCTTCTTCTATTCCGAACGCCCCTTCTCGATCCTCGGCTCCTGCGCGGAAAGCAACTCGGCCAGCATCGGCGATCTGGAAGATATGCGCCGCAAACAAGTTGTCTTCATGCAGGAACTCGGCCGCAACATGGACGAGGATCCGCATATGGCAGATTTCCCTTTCCCGTCCAGCCTCGGCGTTTCCGCCTGCGTTGCTCAGGTTCAGAATTGGTTCAAGCAGACCTACGGCTATCATGTAAGCGGTTGGGAGAAATATTTTGCTGAAGCCTGCGGCTACAGTTGCGGTACGGCGCAGAACCAAGCCTACTACGAGATAAGCGTTGCCGGCTATGAGGCCGCGTTCAGGAAGTGGAAAGGCGGCAAGTATCTGCAATATTTCAAGCCGAAATATGTAAGCGCCGAGGGCGCGAAATTTTTCCATGGCGTCCAGAACAACGCGCTGTTCATCGACGAGGATATCGGCGGTGTCCAGACGCCGGCCGAACTCTACCATCTCGTAGATCAGATCGTTGCGCCGATTGGAGATCTGGAATTCCGCTTTCTGAAGGATTCGGCTGCGGGCAAGAAGGTGGCGTCGCTTTAGACGGTATTGATCAGGGAGAAGAGATCGTCTTCAGCGATCCTTTTCCGAGCCAACGATGAAAAAACCGGGAGCGATCCCGGTTTTTTCCATTTTTCAGAAAGATTTGCAGATCCGTCAGGATTTGATGACATAGGCGCCGGGCGCATTCGCCCAGGGAAACCGGATCAATCGAGACGTAATGCCGCGTGCCCGCGCGAACTCGTCCCAGGCCAGCGTTTCGCCCGGCCACTTGCTGGTTGCATATTCGTCAAGGACCAGCACGCCACCCGGAACCAGTCTGTCCCAGCAGTTTTCCAGAATGACGCGCGTCGGCTCATAGATATCGACGTCGAGATTGATCAGGCAGAACCGCGCCTCCGGGTTTTCCGCCAGCCAGATGGGAAGCGTTTCGCACACGTCGCCCTGGACGATGCTGCCACGGTTCGCCGGAATGACACCATCCTCATTGTGCAGCGTCAGCAGGGCGCGGAATTCTTCAAGGAAGCTCTCGGAGCTCAGCCCGCCGATTTCCTTTTGAATTTTGCCGTCCGTGTCGCCGTCCTCTGGAGCAAGGTCTGGAAAACCGGCGAAGCTGTCGAAACCAACGACTTTCTTGTGCGTTGCCGTTGGTGTGAAGACCTCCAGGAACTTGTGCCAGCTGAAGAACGACTTGCCGAAATAAACACCGAAATCGGCGTAGTGGCCGGGCAAGTCAATGGTCAGCTTGAACAGTTCGTAATGCGCCAGCTGGCGGATGAAAGACCGCCGGCTGGCATAGACCGGAAAGAGGTCGAGATAGTGCCTGACCTCGTGCGGCCATTTCGTCGTTATGGCCTCAAGCTTGCGGAAGAATGCCTCCTCGCCGCCGGAGGGGTAGAAGAATGTATCCGATGCCATCTTGTCATCCTTATCGTTTGCGCAGCCAACCGGCGCGAATTGCTGTTGCGGTCAGATCCGCTTGAGAAAACCATCCGCGGAGGCGGTTATGGTGATCTTGTGCTCAATGGTCTTGTCATAGGCAAAGTTGAGCGCATCGCCATCGGCCGCCGTGCGGCCATCTTCGGACAGCCGTTTCATGTATTCCCAGACTGCGGTCTTCGGATTGTTGCCTTTGCCCCAGGGGCGATTGCTGCACATCTCGTCCGGCAGATCCTCGACGCCGGTATCCCAGACCACGCAGTAGGAGCCTTTGCTGGTGAGGGGGGCATAGAGTTCCAGTTCTTCCAGCACGTGCTCATGGGTGTGGTTTGAATCAAGGAAGACCATGATCCGTTCGTGCCCTTCAGCATGAGCCTTCACCTGCTCGACGATCTCTGGGGCAATGGAGGAGCCCTGCAGCAGCTTGATCTTGTGGGCCAGGGGGTGTGCCTCGATGCCAGCCCGATTGTGCGGACGAATGTCGATATCGACGCCCACGACTTTGCGTTGGCTGGCTTTGGGATCAAGTGATGTACCCTGCTCCACCGCGTCGCAATAGTCGAGCATGGCGAGCATGGAGGCGCTCAAGACCAGCGAACCGCCGTGTGCAATGCCGGTCTCGATAACGAGGTCCGGCCGGCAAGCCCAGATCAGTTCCTGGATCGCATAGGTATCCTGCGGAACTTGAATGATCGGGCGACCGAGCCAGGTGAAGTTCTGGGCATACTCGTGGCGGATCGATTCCCGTACCCAGATATTCGTCAGCCCCAGAAATCCTTGGTCATTGCCGATACCCTCGATATTGCGCGCGACACGCGTTTTGAAATCCTCGACGGGATCCATGCCAGTTCCTTTCCTGCTACGGTCTCATTCGGTCCAGCAATAGAGTACCGTTTCCATGAGTTGCGGTGAATGATGTCTGATGGCAAAGCGATAGTCGGGCACCAGCGATCGTATGAAGCCTGCGATGTCGAGGATATCACAGGGATAGTGGTAGACGCAGATGGCGAGCTTTGGCCTGTGCCGGACAATGGTTTCGCGTGCGCCTTCCAGCAATGCCATTTCCATTCCCTCGACGTCGGCCTTGAGAAAGGTGATGCGCTCGCCGCGAAGGTGCTCGTCAAGCGAGACGATAGAAATACTCTCGCCTGTCTCGTGCTCTGGAGGAGCGGCAGATATGGCAAGGCTCTGCAATTGCCCGCTCGCCGATTGAGCGGCGGCCAGCCCCTTCTTGTCGCCCAGTGCGCTTTGAACGATAGAGATCTGCCCCGGCGACAACGCCCATTCCGCCGCAAGGCGTTCGATTCGCGTGGCCAGCGCTGCAAACTGCCGCGCTCCCGGCTCGAACCCGCGTATCTGCGAGAATACACCTGCATTCGCCCAGATGAAGCGCTCTATGCTGTCCCCGACATAGGCGCCCGCATCGACATAAGTTTCCTTTGTCGCGCCGGCAAAGGCAGGGAGGCAGAAATACTGGTCCCGTTCCAGCACGGAACGGCAATGATGCGGCTCTCCGGTCAACATGGCCATCAGAACGCACCGCAACGTTTCGCGCGAGCGCTCGTCGTCCAGCCAAGTGTCGTGAAGGTCGAGAAAACCCTGCATATGACGCGCGGCGTAAAAGGCATCCAGCGACCGGAACGCAACGCCGCTTGCAGCCATCATTCGACTGACGGGACCGACGGCATGGCGGGCGGTTATGAAAACCAGGTCGATCCGCTGTGCGACGATTGCTGCCGGATCGAGGATCGGGACGCCCAGGATCGTGCTTTCGTGGCGTGTCTTGTCGCTATCGAAACAGGCAACTGGTTCGATGGACTGCTGTCGCAGCCAGTCGATTGCCCAGGTGCCGAGAAACCCGGCGCCGTAGATAGCAATGCGACGATTGCCGGACAGTAGGTCACCCGGCAACCCCGAGAGGACTCGTGTCCTTTCGAACGCAAGCTGTTCTCTTGATGCAGTTGTCATGGGGTCCGCTCCCGCGGGATCGCATAGACCACCGCGCCGGTGCCGCACCAGCTGTGCAGGCGCATCAGGAAACGGTAGTTTTCGAAATGCTCCATCATGAAGAGCGGCGTTTTCCAGAGCCCGTCATCATTGTGGTAGGTGGTGACCGCGACGATCGGCCTGTATGTCCGGATGGTTTGCATCGCGCCCTTCAGCGCATCATATTCGCCGCCTTCGAGATGCAGCTTGATGAAGCTCGGGGCCAGTTTCAGCGCGTCGATCGTGGTCGTCCGGACGATGTCCTGCCCGGTTTCGGCAAATTGCGAGGCATAGCCAAGGCCGGAATGAAAGCGGCGGGTGCGGGCTACGGCGTCGAGTGCGACGTCGCCTATGCTGATGCGGCTGGCGATATCGGACGGCAAGGCCGAAACGAGCGTTTCCAGATGGCTGCGGCTGTCGGCATCGGGTTCGAGCGCGATCACCTGCGAAAACATCCCCCCGGTCTGCGCGACAAACGCTTCGACGACGCTGCCGTGATGGGCGCCGGCATCGAGGAAGACTTCATCGCTTCGAAGCACGGAGACGATTTCCGGGATGAAGAAGCGCACGCAATTGGCAACGGGTGCAGGCTCGAAGGTCCATTCCTGCCGCAACCGCCGCCAGGCGATGAACTGCAGATGATGGGCGCGCGAGACGTCGTCATCCCAGCTTTCGAGCACGTCCTTCGTATGGGCAAGACCGCTCGCATCGAGCGTCCCGGCGAACCAGCCGTTCGAGAGCGGATGCTGGTCGCGGAAACTTTCGGCGAGATCGTAGAAGGGAACGACGTTTTGCCAGCCATCCGCCATCAGAGCCGCTTCAAGCGGGGCGTAGGCGCTGGTCGCGATGCTGACGGCGAGCAGGCTGTCGGCTTTGACAGAAGCCGGGACGTCTTCAGGCTTGGACAGCACGACGCCGTCCCAGGCTGGATCCGTGGCAAGCCTGTCGGCCTGGCGATCGATCACCATGGCAAAGTCGAGGCCGACGAGACGCAGATGATCGCGCGCCAGCCGGCCCATATTGCCGGCACCATAAAGCACCAGCGGCTGGCGCGGTGTTTCCGCCGCAAACAGGCAGGTGCCGTCGTTGATCTCGTGGAGCAGAGTGGACGCCTGCAGAGCATCCGGCAGGCCCGGAACGACGCGCGCGGCATGGGCAACGCGCTCACTATGGGCGCCGGAAGCGCTTGCCGTCCTATGTTCCTGCGAACGTGCCATTTCAGTCCCGTCTGCGGCTTGATACGCTCAGGCTCCATTCCTATCCGATTCGGACCGGTTCCAATGAAGCTTGTTTTATCCGCACCTAACAGACCCGACCTTTCCCGGAGCTTGTCCCGGATGCTGTCATGAGCCGCGTGCTGTTGACCGGCGCGACCGGTTTCGTCGGGCGGCAAATTCACAGGCACCTTCTGGCGCGTGGCCATGACGTGGTGGCGGTGGTACGGCCGGGTTCGGAGGACCGCCTGATCGGCCCGGTTGCCGGGCTTGTCCGGACAGCGGATGGTTTCATGGAAGGCGCGGGCTGGTGGGCCGGTGCCTGCGCAGGTGTCGATGCCGTCATCCATGCGGCCTGGTATGTGGAGCCGGGAAAATATCTTGACGGCCCGGAGAACATGGCCTGCGTCACGGGCACCTTCGAACTGGCAAAGGGCGCGACGAAAGCGGGTGCGCGCCACTTCATCGGCATCGGCACCTGCATGGAATATCGCCTGCCGTCGGCGCATCTCGATGTCGATGCGCCGCTTCATCCGACGACGCTTTATGCCGCCTGTAAACTTTCCGTTTACCATATCCTGCGAGAGTGGTTCTCCAAACAGGATGGCACTTTTTCCTGGTGCAGGATCTTCTATCTTTTCGGAGAGGGGGAGCATCCGGCAAGGCTCGTGCCTTACCTTCGCAGACGGCTTGAGACGGGCGAGATCGCGAAACTGTCAGCTGGAACCCAGCTGCGCGATTTCCTCGATGTAACACTTGCCGGGGCGATGATCGCCAATGTGGTTGAAACTGGTCAGCCTGGGGCAATCAATATTTGTTCAGGTAGATCGACAACGATTCGCCAGCTCGCGGAGCGGATCGCCGACGACTATGGCAGACGGGATCTGCTGGAGTTTGGCACGGCGCAGATCCATCCTTCCGATCCGGCGGCTGTCGTAGGTGTTTGCAACGCCATCCCGAAGCGGGATGCGCCGGAGACAAGTGAATGAAAGCCCAGCTGAAGCCACGGATCAATCTTGAAGGCCGCACATTGCTCGAGACGGTCATTCCGATCGAGACGCCCTTCATCGTCTTCATCGATCCGGCCAGTTCCTGCAATTTCAAGTGCACCTTCTGCCCCACCGGCCACCGCGGCATGATCGCCGAGACCGGCCGTTACCAGGGCGCGATGAAGTATGACGTCTTCACCAAGGCGATCGACGATCTGGGTGCCTTCAACAAGCCGATCAAGGTCCTGCGCATGTACAAGGATGGCGAGCCCTTCCTCAACAAGCGCCTGGCCGACATGATCCGCTATGCCAAGCAGTCGGGCTATGTCGATTATATCGACACGACCACCAACGGCACGTTCCTGACGCCCGAGCGCATGGCGCCGGTCATTGCCGCCGGCCTCGACAAGCTGAATATCTCGGTCGATGGCATGACCAAGGAGACCTATCAGGAATTCACCGGCTTCAATTTCGACTTCGACAAGTTCGTCGAGAATGTGAAGTGGCTCTACGACAACAAGGGCGACATGGAAGTGTCGATCAAGATCCCCGGCGAACTGATCACAGAAGACCAGCGCCAGCTGTTCTTCGACACGTTCGGCGATTATTGCGACCGCATTTTCGTGGAAAACTTCGCGCCTTGCTGGCCGAATTTCGATGTCGAGGAAAAGTCGGGCATCAAGATCGGCGATGTCGGCATCTACCAGCAGAAGCTGAAGCCGACCGATACCTGCCCCTATATTTTCTACGCGATGAGCGTCAATGCCGATGGTCTTGTCTCGTCCTGCTTCCTCGACTGGGGCCGCAAGCTGATCATCGGCGACGTGCGGACCACACCGCTTTCGGAAATCTGGAACTCGGACAAGATGAACGCGCTGCGTCTGCAGCACCTCGAAGGCCGGCGTTGCGAGAACAAGGTTTGTGGCAGCTGTGGCCAGTTGACCCACTGCCTGCCCGACAATATCGACGATCACCGCCCGATGCTGCTCGAAAAATTCAAGCGCATCGTCAAGCTCAACCCGAACGTTGCAGCGCCCGGCGGTTTGGTTATGCCACTCGCCGCTGAATGAAGGTTCTGCACATCACTGCGCATCTGGGCGGAGGGGTCGGCAAGGCTCACTCCGCCCTTTGTGCGTCTACGGACCCTGCCATCAGTCGACATTATGTACTTCTGGAAGCTCCGCGCGACCGGCGCTTTGTCGATCAGGTGGAGGCGACCGGCACGCGCGTGACGATTGCACCGGACGCGGACGCGCTGGCGGCACTTGCAGCCGATGCCGATATCGTCCAGATCGAATGGTGGAACCATCCGCGTCTCTACGCGGCACTTTGCCGGACGTCGTTGCCGGCCATGCGCACCGTGTTCTGGTGCCATATCTCCGGCCTGTTCGCGCCCTTTGTCCCGGCATCGCTTTTTGAAGCGGCTGGCCGTTTCGTCTTCACCTCGCCCTGTTCAATGGACATGCCGCAGATTGCGGCCCTACCGGCGCATGTCGGGGCCGGTCTCGAAGCAATCGGCAGCGGCTTCGGCTTTGACGGCCTGGCCCCGGACCGTCCGGCCGCCGGCGGCCATCCGCGCCGGGTCGGCTATCTCGGCACGCTGGACTTTGCAAAGATGAGCCCGCATTTCTTCGAGGTGGTGGATGCGGTCGATGCGGAACCGTTTCAGGTTTCGCTTTGGGGAGCATACGATCCGAACGGCCCGCTCGTGCATGCCGCCAGGCGAATGCAGCATCCGGAGCGTATCCGTTTCGAAGGCCACGCCGCCGATCCGGCAGCGGTGCTGGGAAAAACCGGTATCTTTCTCTACCTGCTTCAGCCGCAACACTACGGCACCGCGGAGAATGCGCTGGTCGAGGCCATGTCGCTCGGTTGCGTGCCGCTGGCCTTTGCCAACCCGGCGGAGCAGGCGATCGTCGATCATGGTGTGACCGGCTTTGCGGAAGCGGACATACCGGCCGCAGTCCGTCGTCTCGAATGGATGCTGAAGCAACCCGAGACGCTCGAAGAGATCGGTCAGCGAGCTATGGCTGTGACCACGGCCACACGAACACCGGCCATATCTGCCAAGCGGTTCGAACGGCTCTATAGGGACCTGCTGCATACGGAGAAACGGACGCCGGATTTCAAGGCCCTGCTGGGTGAAACGCCGGCACAATGGTTTCTGGGCACCCAGATGCCCGAACCCGTCTCCGCCGGTGCTGCCCCGGATCTTCTCCGCGGGTTTTCTGTCGCGGGTTCGGAGGCGAAAGGCAGCCTTGTGCATTTCCGCGGCTGCTTCCCGGACGATCCCTCACTCGCTGTCTGACGCATGGAAAAACACCCGGAAGCGCAGGCTGCCGGGTGTTTGCGGTGTACGATCCAATCGGTGGTTCAGGCGCTTGCGGTAACGCCGCCGCAGATCAGGCCGACAGGGGCCATCATGGATTTGACGACATTGTAGAATTCCGGGGCCGTGCGCGCGCCGCCGATGAAGCGATCGACCAGAACCGCGCTGTTGTGCAGGCCGCGGCGATTGTCCTGCTTTCGGGCCTCGACGAATTCAGGCTTGAACAGCGGTGCCAGATGCCCGCCCTCGAAGGCCTGAAGGCCGGAGAAATAGGCGTTGCCCTTGGCACGGAAGGCGTCGCGGCTGGTTTCCATCATGCAATCGATCACCATTGCCCGGACGAACGCTTCGTTGCCGCCCGACCACGGCGTTCCAAGTTCGCGCAGGACATGGAACTGCACGTCAGCGATGGCGCCGGTCAGGCCGATGCCGGCATGGAAAGGGAAATTCCAGGGCGGACCGATCTGTTCGGCAACATAGGGCGTGATTGCTGCTGCCGACATCGGGCGCGAGCAGAAAGCCATGTTTTCGGAAAACAGCAGCACCTTGGCCGCCCATTCGTATTGCGGGACCGCGGTTGCCCAGTCGCCCGGCTCCGGATGTTGCAGCAGGATATCGACCAGCGGCCGGCGAATGGCGGCGTGATAGAGGCCGAATGGCATTTTCGGCGCATTCAGGCTGTTTTCCCAGTAGAAGAAGCTCTTCAGCATCGCCGTCTTGTCGAACGTGTCGATCTGGTAGCCGGCCGGAACGGCGATCGACGCCGTCTTGCCCGGTTCCGCATGGTGGTCGATCTGGAAGACGTTCCATGCAAGCGCATCGATGCCGGGCGAGGTCTGTTCGAGAAAGCCGACCATGGTCACCAACTCAGGCTCGATCATGTCGCCGGGATTGACAAGCGTGACCCATTCGCCGGTGGTGGCAGCAACGGCACGACGCCAGAGGCGCTGGCGGGAAAGACCGGCTTCGGCACTGATAATCTTCAAACGGCTGTCCGTTGCAGCAAGTCCGGCCAGGGTCTCAAGCGGCACGGCACCGGCAACGACCACCTCGATGGCGGCGTCGCTGTCGCGCAGCAGCAGGCTGACAAGTTCGGCTGGATCGGTGGCGCCGGATTCGACGGGAATGCAGATCGAGAGTTTTGTCATGGGGCTTGCCTCTGAACTGTCGCGCCGTTGATGTCGGCGATCTGCCGTTGCGCGAGGCTGTCGGGTGGTCACATCAGCAGGCAAATAACTTCTGCCCGGGAGGAGGGTGCGGTCCTGTCTCCCTTCGGAAGCCATTGCCTGCTGATGTGTGATCCCAGAGGTAGCGGAGCAAACTTGAGCGAGGCTTTGCATCCGCACCTGGATCAAGCGAATGCCGCTTTGCCCGTTCCCGTCATGCCGCCGTCGAGGCTACGCCAGCGATCTTTTTCAAATCTTCGATTGCTCCTGGTGCTGCAGCAAGCACGGGTGCCCCTTTCGTCAAGGCGGCCCCCTCCGTCGGAAAAGGCAGGAACCAGCCGCCGGCTTCTTTCACCAGGCAGAAACCGGCCATGCAGTCCCAGGCGTGCATGTAGGGCTCGTAGTAGCCGACAAGGCGGCCGGCCGAGACATAGGCCAGCATCAGGGCGCCAGAACCGTTGCGGATGAAATTTCCGCCCGCTTCGAGCAGGCTTTCCACCATCTTGCCGACGAAAGCCGGCGTGACGTGGTTGTTGGCGCCGATGCCGGTGACGGCATTGCGGATCGTGCGGGACGGATCGAGCGACAGGACCTTGCCGTTCAGCGTCGCGCCTTGACCCCTGGCGCTCAGGTAGAGTTCATCGTGGCAGGGCGCGGAGATGACGCCGACGACCGGTTCGCCTTCAAAAAGCACGGCGATCGATACGCACCAGTTCGGCATGCCGTTGACAAAAGGGCTGGTGCCATCGATCGGATCGACGACCCAGGTATATCCCGACGTGCCATCGACAAGTCCGTATTCCTCGCCGAGAAAGCCGTCTTTTGGAAAGTGTTCGGCGACCCGATCGCGGATCATGGTCTCGACGTTGCGATCCGCGATCGACACGACGTCCTGCGGATCGCGTTTGGTTTCGATCACCAGCGTCTCGCGCTTCTCGAAATAATCGAGCGCCAGCGCGCCGGCCGCGCGCACGATATCCTGCGCCAGCGTGAAACGTGCGCCGAGATCAGGTGTCAGCGATGTCATGGATTGTCGTCCTTCTTTCAAAAAAATACGTGCTGCGGCAGTTTTGCCATCAGTCATTGATGATCGCGATGCCGCGCCCCTTGAAACCGATGGCAACGACGGTTTTCGGGGCGAGCGGCCGTTCGACCGCCGGATCGACGACGAACAGCGTGCCGTTGGCTGTGTCTACTTCGTATTCGACATGATCACCAAGATAGGCGGCATGGGTGATCGTCCCCGAAAAGGCCGCATTCGCTGCCGGCTCCAGCGTGATTGAGTTCGGCCGGACGGCGAGTTTCGCCGGCCCCTTCCTGGCGTTGCGGCTCGGCACGCGATGTTCGAGTGCGCCGATGCGGATGGTGGCGTCCTCCCCTTCGACCGAGACGACCTCGCAGGCAACGACGTTCGCCTCGCCCATGAAGTCGGCGATGAAGGCGGATGCCGGTGCCTCGTAGAGATCACGCGGCGCGCCTTCCTGCGCGATATGCCCGTCTTTCATGACAATGATGCGATCGGATACGGCAAGCGCTTCGTCCTGGTCGTGCGTGACGTAGACGGCGGTGAAACCGAGGCGCTGCTGCAATTCGCGGATCTCGGTTCGCACGCGGCGGCGCAGGCGGGCATCGAGGTTGGACAGCGGTTCGTCCAGGAGAAGCACCTGTGGTTCGAGCACGAGCGCGCGGGCAACGGCGACGCGCTGCTGCTGGCCGCCGGAAAGCTCGGCCGGCAGGCGCTGGCCGAAACCACCGAGGCCGACAAGTTTCAGCCCTTCCTCGGCCCGCTCCCGCGCCTCCTTCTTCTTCATGCCGGACGATTCCAGGCCATAGGCGACATTGTCGAGCGAGGTCATGTGCGGAAACAGCGCATAGGACTGGAAGACCATGGAGACGTCGCGCTCGTTGGCTGGCAGCATGGTCACGTCCTTGCCGCCGATGATGATGCGTCCGGATGTCGGGTGTTCGAGACCGGCGAGCATGCGCAGCGTCGTGGTCTTGCCGCAGCCGGACGGGCCCAGAAGCGTGACCAGCGTGCCGGGCTCGATGGTCAGCGACAGGTCGTGGATGGCGGTGAAGGCGCCGAAGGTCTTGCGCAGATTCTGGAAGACCACCGAACCGGATGTGTGGACGCTCATGCGGTTTTCTCCGGATGAAGAGGAAGGACAGGGGCAGGGGTGCTCAGGCCGGCGACGCGATTTTCGCGTCGCAGCCGGCGCTCGCCGACGAGAAACTGGAAGCCGGCGATCACGACGATCATTACGACGATCAGCATCGAGGAATAGGCGATCGCCACACCGTATTCGCCGTTTTCGACGAGGCCGACAATGTAGGAGGTCGCCATGTTGTATTCGGCGCTGACGAGGAAGATGACGGCGCTGATCGAGGTGATCGCCCGCACGAAGGAATAGACCAGCGCCGCGGTGATCGCCGGGCGCAACAGTGGCAGGATCACCTTGCGGATGGTCCGGAAACTGGTGGCGCGCAGCGTCAGCGACGCCTCGTCAAGGCTCTTGTCGAGCTGGCTCATCGCCGCGACGCCGCCACGCACGCCGACCGGCATGTTGCGGAAGACGAAGCAGGCAATCAGGATCAGCGCCGTGCCTGTCATTTCCAGCGGAGGCAGGTTGAAGGCCATGATGTAGCTGATGCCGATGACCGTGCCGGGGATGGCAAAGCTCATCATCAGTGCGAACTCGAACAGTTCGCGGCCGGCAAATTTCTGCCGGACGATCAGATAGGCGGTCAAAAGGCCGACGATGGCCGTCAGCGGGGCGGAAATCAGCGCGATTTCCATCGTCGTCCAGAAGGAGTTCCACGCAACGCCGGTCCAGGCGATCGCGCCGTCGCGCATCTCGATCGAGAAGGCGCGGCTGTAATGTTCTGTTGTCAGCGAATTGTCGAGCCCCCAGGTCTTCACGAAGCCGCCGACAAGGATCATGCCGTAGACGACGACGGTGAAAAGCATCCAGGGAATGACGATGGCATGCACACCGATCGACAGCGGCTTTGGAAGGGCGATATGCGAGCCGCTGTCGCCCTTGCCGGTGACGGTGGCGAAATTCTTGCCCGACAGCCAGTAGCGCTGCGCAAGGAATGCGGTGAGCGTGAAGCAGAGCAGGATAATGGCGAGCACGGCCGCGCGGGACGGATCGTTCTGCGAGCCGACGACAGCGAAGAAGATTTCGGTCGAGAGCACGCCGTGGCTGCCGCCGAGCACCAGCGGATTGCCGAAATCAGCCATGCTTTCGATGAAGCCGATGAGGAAGGCGTTGGCAAGGCCGGGCTTCATCAGTGGCAGCGAGACCCGCCAGAATGTCCGCCAGCGGTCGGCCCGCAAAGTCTGCGAGGCCTCTTCCATCGATGGGCTGACACCCTCGACGACACCGATCAGCACCAGGAAGGAAATCGGCGTGAAGGAGAGGACCTGGGCGATCCAGATTCCGGTCAGGCCATAAAGCCAGCGACCGGGTTCGATCCCGAACAGATAGGAAAGGCCTTCCGTGACGACGCCGGCACGGCCGAACAGCAGGGTCAGCGCCAGGCCGATGACAAAGGGTGGCGTGATGATCGGCAGAACGGTGAGCAGCCGCAGGCCCTTCTTGAAGGGAAAGCGGGTGCGGGTGGCGACGAGTGCGAAGGCCAGCCCGAGCAGGGTCGATCCGGTTGCCGTCATCAGGGCAAGCCAGAGCGTGCGCCAGGCCACGCCGCAACGCTCTGCGCCGATCACGCAGCCGAGGCTCCAGATCGAATTGTCCTGGATATTGCGGGTGAAGCCGTCTGGATTGAACGAGCCGTCGAAATCCTGGAAAGCGCCGACCAGCATGCTGAAGACCGGATAGAAAACGAAGATGGCGACGAGGAAGACAAGCAGCGAGATGGCGGACACGACAAATGCGTCGCCCTTCATCACGCCGCGTTCGGCAAGGCCGAAGGAAAAAATGAGGGCAAAGCACAGCGCCGCGAGCACCGCGCCTGCACCCATGGCCGGCTGGCCATCCGGAAGCGCGCCGAAAAGCGTTTCGCTGATCGCCCAGGTCCAGCCCGAAAAGCCGATCGCCAGACCCTGCAGCGACAGGAAGAGAATGCCGAACCCGCCGGCCAAGGCAAGTAGCCCGCCACGGCGCTTGGGGGTGCTGACGAAACGGGCCACCACGGCAAGACCGAGAAACGCAAGGGGTGCGATGAGCCACCAGCGGCCATGGGACAGGATCTGCAGGATGCCCGGCGCACCGGCCGCATCCGACGGAAATCCGCCGAGCCAGCCGAAGCCGAGAAATCCGCCTTCGATGCGATACCAGGGGACGACGAGAAAGGCGGCAATGGCCAGGCCCAGCACGATATCCAGTCTGCGGTTGCGATTGTCCATGACGAAACACGCGCCTTTTCATGACGTCGGAAAAATGGATTGGAATGGTGGCCGGAGACCGCATCCCCATCTGTGGAGGACATGCGATGCGGTCTCCGGGCCGGGAGAGGCTACGGACGCGGCAGGTGGCCTGCCGTCGAACGATAGCCGGGCCTAGTTGGCGTTGGCGCTGATCTCGCGATCCCAGCGCTCCAGCAGTTCCTTGCGCTTGGCAGGGTCGCCATAGGTCTTGAAGTCGTAGTCGATCAGCTTGATGTCCTCGAACTTCGGCGCTTCCTTCGGCACCTCTGCACTCTTGTTGGACGGTAGCTGGAAGGATTTTGCATCCTTCATGCGCGACTGCACGTCGGGCTTCAGCGCCCAGTCGTACCAGGCCTTGGCATTGTCCAGGTTCTTGGCGCCCTTGATGATCGACATCGAGCCGATTTCATAGCCGGTGCCTTCGCAGGGCGCGACCGACTTGATGGGGAACCCTTCGACGGTCTGTGCCACGGCGTCGTGCATGAAGACGATGCCGAGTGCCGTTTCGCCTCGGGCTGCAGCCTTGACCGGCGCCGATCCGGACTTGGTGTATTGCGAGACGTTTGCGTTCAGCTTCGTGAGATAGTCGAAGGCCGGATCCTCACCCATGATCTGAACAAGCGATGCGAGCGCCGTATAGGCCGTGCCTGACGAATTCGGATTGGCAATCTGGATCTCGCCCTTCAATTCCGGGTCCAGCAGATCCGCCCAGCACTTCGGCTCCTTGAAGCCCTTGGCCTTGAAGATGTCCGTATTGTAGCCCCAGCCGAGGGCGCCGGCATAGACGCCGACTGTCTTGTAGCCTGCGCTTTCCGCCTGTTTCTTGGCCCAATCCTGCAGCTGATCCAGCATCGGCGACTTGTATTCGAGCGTCAGGTCTTCCGATGCCGCCTGCAGGTGCGGATCGCCGGTTCCTGCCCACCAGAGATCGGTCTTCGGGTTGCGGGCCTCCGCCCTGATCTTGGCATAGGTCTCGCCCGACGACAGGCGCACCATATTGACCTTGATGTCATTTTCCTTCTCGAAGTCTTCCTTCATCTGCTCGCAGATGACGACATCGGCCGAGCAGATGAGATTGAGATCGCCTGCGGCTTGAGCCACTGGCGCTGACATCGTTATTCCAGCGGCAACGGCTGTTGCGGCAATGAATGCTGAACGCATGGATATTCCTCCCGTTTGAATGCGGCGCCTCCACGCCGCCCGCCTTGCAAGCGTGTGCAAAACTCTCATGAACAAAACATGGCTGTCAATCCCCCTGGATCCTGTTTTATTCATATTAGGCGCGCCTTGATTGCTGTGTATTTTTCTTGTTGCGCGTTGCACAGCATTGCATTCTTGTGCAAACTCCGTGCAGGATTGGACGGGATGGTGGTATGGCTCAGGGCAAGATCTATGTGAGTGCGCTGGAGGTGGCCGAGCGCGCCGGCGTTTCACGCTCCGCCGTATCGCGAACCTTCACGCCGGGCGCCAGTGTCTCGCCGGAAACCCGCCGCAAGGTGGTCGAGGCTGCTGAAGCGCTGGGCTATCACGTCAATCATCTTGCGCGCGGCTTGATGCGCAATGAAAGCGGCATCGTCTGCCTGATCGTCTCGGACATGGCGACGCCCTATCGCTCCAGCCTGATCAAGGCGTTGACGCAGCAGCTGCAGAACGCCGGCAAGATCGCCATGCTTGTTAACACCGACCGCTCGGACGGCAGCGTCGATCTGGCGCTGCGCCAGGCCATTCGCTATCGCGCCGACGCGTCGATCATTCTTTCCGGAATGCCGGACAAGTCGATCGCGGACCTGTGCCTGAAAAGCGGACAGCGCCTGGTGCTCATCAACCGCAATGACGATCAGGAGGGAACCCTGAAAATCAATCTCGACGATCGAGAAGCTGCGGGCCGCATGCTGACGGCGTTCGTGCGGGCCGGTTGCCGGCGGCTGGCATTCGCCAATTCGGATGCCCGCACACCCAGCCTGATGGCGCGGGAAGACGGTTTCGTCGATGCCGCCAGGGCGCATGGTCTGGATGTCATCGTCGAACGGTTCGGGGGAACGACCTATGAGAGCGGCAAAGTGCTGGCGCAGAAGCTGATGACGCGGGAATTTCGGCCGGACGCCGTCTTCTGCGCTACGGATCTGCTGGCCTGCGGATTTCTGGATGCCGCGCGGCACCAGTTTTCGCTGTCTGTGCCGGAGGAACTCTGCGTGGCCGGCTTCGACAATATCCAGCAGGCGTCCTGGTCGTCCTACAATCTGACGACATTTGCCCAGCCGGTGGAAGCAATCGCGCTGGAGGCGGTATCCTGGCTCGGCGACGAGATGGATCCGGAACTGCGGCAGTCGAGTTCGTCGCGACGGCTACATGCCGAACTTGTGTGGCGCGGCTCCATCCGGGGAGGGTGAGGCCTCCAATCAACCCGGTGTCGAACAGGTCTTGCCGCCGGGTCCGGGGCGGCGAGGCAAGAACGCATCCTCCGCCAGTTTGCGATGGATTACGACTTCGGCTTCTGGTCTTCGCGCATCGCCTCGTCGTGGTACCAGTTGCTGTAATCGACAACCATGACCGGCTTCGGCTTGAATTCGGAAATTGTACCGGTCTGCTCGAAGCGGCGGCGACCGAAATTGCGGCCGCCGATGGGGAACTCGAAAATCTGGGCGGAGATTCCCATTGAATTGACTGCCATGTCTGAACTCTTTCTGCTCTGCGACCCTCTTGGATCGATTTTTCCGAATATAACACGTCTGCGTAGGAAATGCGCGTGTCTGATTAAAAAAAAATCACTTCGCCTAAAAAATAGGCTATTTTTTAGGCATGCAACCGAAGTATCGATTTTACAAACAAAATTTGTGCGTCTGCACGAAAAGTCAAAATGTCGCAAGTTCTGTGCAAAATTTGCGCAAGAAATGAATTTCCTCGTGAAGATTGGTCCGGAAACCTCCGAAAATCACGCTGGATCGTACGAAAAAGCTCAATTGTGCCAGTTGTTTCGCTTTGTCGCCCGTAAGGGCCGCTTCGTCTCGCGTCCAAGAACTGTGCAAGTCGCTTTGCTGGCCGAAAATCATGAAAATTGAGTGCGAACGGCGGTGCGCGCGCAAACTGGCACGCCCCGTGCATGTTTCTGATCAGCCGTTGGCGGCGGGGCACGGTTCAGGTTTCCTGGTGCCGCGCAACATCAACCCATGAGAGGTTTGAAATGACGAAATACAAGCTCGAGTACATTTGGCTCGATGGTTACGCACCGGTACCGAATCTCCGCGGTAAGACCCAGGTCAAGGAATTCGACACCTTCCCGACGCTTGAGCAACTGCCACTGTGGGGCTTTGACGGTTCGTCGACGATGCAGGCTGAAGGTCGCTCGTCCGACTGCGTGCTGAAGCCGGTCGCCATCTATCCCGACCCGGCCCGCACCAATGGTGCTCTGGTCATGTGCGAAGTCATGATGCCGGATGGCGTCACGCCACATTCGACCAACAAGCGTGCGACCATTCTGGATGACGAAGGCACGTGGTTCGGTTTCGAACAGGAATATTTCTTCTACCAGGACGGCCGCCCGCTCGGCTTCCCGGAAGCTGGCTACCCCGCTCCGCAGGGCCCGTATTACACCGGCGTCGGCTTCAAGAACGTCGGCGACGTCGCCCGTGAGATCGTCGAAGAGCATCTCGACCTCTGCCTCGCTGCCGGCATCAACCACGAAGGCATCAATGCCGAAGTGGCCAAGGGCCAGTGGGAATTCCAGGTTTTCGGCAAGGGCTCCAAGAAAGCCGCCGACGAAATCTGGATGGCCCGTTACCTGCTTGAGCGCCTGACAGAAAAGTACGGCATCGACATTGAGTATCATTGCAAGCCGCTCGGCGACACCGACTGGAACGGTTCGGGCATGCACTGCAACTTCTCGACCAAGTACATGCGCGAAGTCGGCGGAAAGGAATATTTCGAAGCCCTGATGGCTGCCTTCGAAAAGAACCTTTTGGATCACATCGCCGTTTACGGTCCTGACAACGACAAGCGCCTCACCGGCAAGCACGAAACCGCTCCGTGGAACAAGTTCTCCTACGGCGTTGCTGACCGTGGCGCGTCGATCCGCGTGCCGCATTCCTTCGTCAACAACGGCTACAAGGGCTACCTTGAAGATCGTCGTCCGAACAGCCAGGGCGACCCCTACCAGATCGCTTCCCAGGTTCTGGCAGCGCTTCGGCTGCAGCCTGATTTATCTACGTGGCGCCGGTTTTCCGATCGGCGCCACGATTGCGTTCAGCGCTTTGACTGCTCCGTGCAGGCCCCCCGGCGTCCTAGACAATGGTCGGTAATCTTGATTGAATTCAGGAATTGTCAGGCGGCAGCCGCCAGATGTCCATCTCGTCCAGCGAGAACTTCCGCTTGCGCCCCCTGTGCCAGGTCACGCCCTTCCTGATGATCTTCGCCGGCGTGCCGGCAATGACGACCCCGCTCTCCGCAAACGGCTTGTTGACGAACGACTTCGCACCGACGACGCAGTCATCGGCGATCGTCGCGCCCTTGTTGATGATCGCGCCGACACCGACCCAGACATGATCGCCGATGGTCACCGAAGCTGCAGGGTTGAGGCGTTTGCCTGTCTTGCGGTTCAGCAGAGAGTGGGCATCGCTGGTGCGAACCTCGATCTCGCGGGAAAACATGCACCATCGACCGATGCTGATATGGCTGCGCTCAAGGCAAAGAAGGTAAACCGATGCGAAGGTCGTCCCTTCACCGATGCTGATGGATTGGTTCGAGCCCTTGATGACAATGTCTGCGACAAGGCGGCAATGCTCGCCGATGGTGATGTTGACATTGTTGCCACGAACAAAGATATGGCCCGTGAACGTGGTCGATGGCGGGATGTGGATGTGGTTGTTGTTGCCCTTGACGCGAAGGGTGCCGATGAAACGCCCCTTGATCGAGAGGATGTTCTGCTTTCCCCAATCCAGCTTGATAGCCAGAGGCCACATCAATCGGATACGCGGCCGGGTCGTGACGAAACCACGCAGCTTTGCCCATACACCCATGCCCGAAACGTCACCCTTCAATCTCATCGCCCGCATAGCCTGCCGCCTAAGCGGGAGGGTAGCGTTTCACGCCCGGTTAAGCTGCCTGGGCAGCGTTGACCTAGGTTCTGTCCCGAATGTTGTAGTAGCCCATGACGAGAACCGACCATGCGAACAATAGGCCAAGCGTGACGAGAAAGGAGTTGAGAAGCCTGCTCGGATATTGTGCCATCTGCGATAGTGTCGGCTGGATGAAGACGGCGAGATAACGCTGGCGATTGTTGGCGTCGAGGCGGGCTTTTTCCAGGCTTGCGAGTGAGGCAGTATAGGCGCGTTCTGCGAACTCCCTTTCCGTCTCGAGGGCCTCGAACTGCTGGATGCGGCCCGCGACGTCGGAATTGGAGGCTCCGTCGGAACTTTCCGCTCCGCTGCCGAGGCGCTGTTTCTCCGAATCGATCTGCTCCTCGATGGAAGCGATTCTGGCCTTCATCACGCGGATGCGCGGTGTGTTGTCGCTCATCTGTGTCCGCGCCGTTGCCAGGTCGGAATTCAACTGAACGAGTTGAGCCTCCAGCCCGCCGATCAATTGCGCCGCCAGCTTCGCACCCTCGACAGGATCCACTTCCTGCGATTGATCGCGGTACTGGCGCACGCCGACACGCGCCTGGGCAAGACGTGTTTCGGCCACCAAGACCTCATCCTGCGCAGATTTGAGCACGCCATCACGGGCGACAGCGGAGAGGTTGTTGACCAGGGCATCGCTCTGCTCGATGACGAAATTGGCGATAGCCTGCGACTGCTGCGGATCGAATGCCTTGACCTGCAGCTGCATGATGCCGGAGGCATGATCGAAATTGATGTCGATCATGCTGCGCCAGAAAGCCAGCCTGTCCTCGATCGGCCGGCCGCTTGCCAGCCCATAGAAATAATCGAGCCCGCGCGCGGCATAGATCGCCTCAAGGTCGAATTTCTTCTCGACCGCTTCCAGCATGCGCTCGCTGCGGACAAAGTCGATCAGGATATAGCTGTCCGAAACCGTGCTGCTCGATGTGGCCTGCGAAAACATGCCCATGAGATCGCCGGCTCCGGCCGAATCGATGCTGCGGACGGAAAAGGATGCCGAGCTGTGATACTGATCGGCAGCGATGAAAACCATGTAGACTGTCGCCAACGCCGCCGGTGCGGCAACCATTATGAAAAAGCTGGCGACGATCACGGCATGGCGGAGCCGAAGCGATTTCAGCCAGCCCCGTTTCTGGGCCTCCTGCTTGATCGCCTGGATCTTGTTGCGTCCCTCGTTGATCGGAACGACCAGACGGTCGTCTCTTCCAAGAAGACCTTCCAGAAGGTGAACGCCCTTCGATTTCGGGGCCGCTTCCTTGAATTTCCCGGCCTTGTCCGCTGCTGCATCTGATGACGCGGCATTGGATCCGACATTCTTGATGACCGCCATCAGCGTTCCTTCATATTTGACTTGTGGGCGCGGATGGCGTCCTCAACATCATCATAATACGTCAATTTGCCATTTTCCATCACGACTCCGCAATCACAATAGTCGCGGATTGTGGATGTGCTGTGGGACACCATGATCACATCGGAATCCTGAAGCCGGCTTTGAAAGACAACTTGACACTTCTTCTTAAAGTTTGCGTCACCAACAGCCGTAATTTCATCGACAAGATAATAGTCGAAATTTACGCCCATACTCAACCCGAAAGCCAGACGCGCCTTCATGCCCGAGGAATAGGTGCCGACCGGTGCCTTGAAAAACGGGCCGAGTTCCGCGAAATCCGCGACATATTCAATGAGTTCGCGGGTATCGACGCCGTAGATGCGGGCGACGAAACGAACGTTCTGCTCGCCCGTCATGCCCGGCTGGAAGCTGCCTTGAAAACCGAGTGGCCAGGATACGCGTCCGCGCCGGATGATGCGGCCGCTGTCAAGCTTGATGGTCCCGGCGATCAGCCGCAGCAGCGTGGATTTTCCCGCACCGTTGCGTCCGAGCAGGCCGGTGCTCTTTCCGCGCTGAAGAACGAGTGACGCGCGATCGATGATCGGCTTGGTAATGCCTTTGGTGCGCGCAATCTTCGTTGCCTGTTCAAGCCTGATCATTCGTTTCTCAGCAATGCGGCAGAAGATGAAAAAAGCACCATTCCAAAAAACAGTGTCAAAAATGCGAAGCCGTAGAGATAGGAGGTATCGAGGCCGATCGCACGATATTCGTCATAGAAGCCGGTCCTGAACAGCATGGTCAGATGAACAAGTGGGTTGAGCAGGACGATATCCTTGTAGGGCGCCGGAATGGAGTCCGGCAGGAAGAACACACCGGAAATCAGAAACAGCGGACGGTTGATGATGCTGAACACCTGCTCGTAGAGTGGATATTTGACAAACATGACGTTGTTGATCAGGCCATTGCCCAGCCCCAGCATGCTGCCGACAAAGGCCGCCTCGATCAGCGCCGGCCAGTGAAGATCGACCGGCACCCGCATGAAGGCGATCACACTGCCGAGCACGACGATCCCGACCAGCGCGGTCGTGCCGAACTGCAGGAAATAGCGCGCGACGATCGTGTCGATGGGCGCCACATTCGGATAGCTCAGCAGCGGCTTGTTCGCCTTGACGGCTCCATTCAGGTAGGCCGCCATGGCCTGATAGAACTGAAAACCGATATAGCCCGTTGCGAAAAACAGCGGAAAGCTGTCTCCGAGCGCAGGCGCGCGGGCAATGGCCCGGAAGATCAGGGTCATCAGGATGATATGCGAGGCCGGATCAAGCAGAGCCCAGACATAGCCACCGGGCTTGCTGCCAAAGCGTGCCTCCATCTCCCGTATCAGCAGGGCGAAGACAACGCGGATATGGGTGTGTATATGGTTCAAAGGCCTGTCTTTTCCCGTGACGGCTGCACGCACGGCGCAGAATGCGAAGCGCACAGACGCCTTGGCAAATCAGGGCCAAATCACGCATGTCAGCTTTCCAGCTACCTTTGCGTTAGATAAGCGTTTTTTTCAAGGTCCGGACGACAGGCGACAAGGGCTGAAACAGGTCCTGAACAAAGCGAGGGCTCCCTAACCGCCGAAGGGATACAGAATACGCCCCAGCAAACGCAGTTTTGAACTCGGCACTTCGCGGAAAAAGGTGATCGGATCCTCGCGGTAGATCTGGACATCGTAATGGCCGCTGACCTTGCCGATGATGCCAGAGATCAGCGGCGTCAACAGATGACGCCAGCCAAGAAGTCCGTAGGGTCCGTAGGCGCGCCAGCGCGGGCCTGCCGATAGTCCCGAGCCCCTGTCCGTCTCGTCAGCTTTGTTGACGGCGCTTTCAGCGAAGTGATCGGAAATGCGCTTGACCGTCGTTTCGAAGGTCTCGGCAGAGCCGCTCTGCGGGTCGAAATAGCGAGGATAGAGAAGGAAGGCGCCGGCAAACAATTCTTCGATTGACAGCGCTCTGCCCCTGCGCGGATTGGGCTGGCGATCGTCGGTCAAGCCCCATCCTGCGTAGAAGGGGCAGCCGTAGGTCGTGACCTTTATGCCGCGCATCAAGGCTTCGAAGCCCGCAAGCGAGGTGATCGTATAGACATGATCGATGGTTTCGAAGGCTTGCGCCATGGACAGCGGCGCACTGAGGATGCCGCAGAGATGGCGCACATCCTGCGGGTCGGACTGCGCGAGCCGCACACGGTTCAATATATCCGGATGCGGCTTGTAGAGAATGTCCGCTCCGGGGTTCTCGGTTGCCGCCAACACGACGAGGTCATTGTTGGTGACGGCTTTCGCGCAGCCGTACTGGATAGACGCATCGTCCTCGACCTGGCCGATGACAAGAACCCGCTTTCGCATCTTGCGGCCATAAAGGGCTTCCATGTCGGTCTTGACGCTGCTGTTGTATTTGCTGACGCCTCTTTCGAGCATGAACCCGATGCCTGCGCGTGCACGTTCCAGAAGTGTCGGATCGTTACGGAAGTCATAGGTTTTGAGGAGGTTTTCCAGATCGGACGGAGCATTGCTGTCGAAATAGGCCGTTCCCTGATCGAGGGCGAGCGACAGAGGTGGTGTCCGGCTGGCGTTTGCCTTGACGGACCGGATGAACCCGTCTTCGATGAAGTAGAGCGGAATGCCGTGTTTCCTGGCAAGATCGACCAGGCCCGGCGGCGCCCGTTTGCTCCAGACGAAAACCTCGGCTTCACGCTCTGAGATGAGCCGGGGGGCCCATTGGCTGGCAAACTCGTCGGCCCCCATGTACATCCGCGGAAACACGAAATCCCGATCGGGAAAATACAGAAGGAAGACCTTCTGCTTCCAGACGGAAATATGGAAGGCAAAAGTCGGAATCCGCCTGACGGGCATCTGCGCCGTTGAGGTCCGGGAAAGAGCGCTATGCGTGTTCATCAGACCCCGCCGGTGACGAGACAAAGCGTTCGGGATCGACAGACACGCTTCGCGTCAAGCGACGCCCGCCCTCAGCAGATCATGGATATGGAGAATACCGGTCGGGGCACCGCGTTCGTCAACGAGGAACAGCACGGTGACCTTCTGCGCCTGCATGAATTCCATGGCGGCACTGGCGAGGATCGAACTCTTCACCACGCGCGGATTGTGCGACATGACGGTTTCGACATTTTCCAGCAGCAGGTTCTGCGACATGTGCCGGCGCAGGTCGCCATCGGTGATGACACCGGTCAGCAAGCCCTTTTCATCGACGATCCCCAGAACACCGAAGCCCTTGGTCGACATGTGGATGACTGCATCGCTCATTGGCGTGCCGATCGGCAGCAGCGGCACGGCGTCGCCGGAATGGGCAAGTTCACTGACCAGCAGCAGTTGCGATCCAAGCTTGCCTCCCGGATGGAAGGTTTTGAAATCCTCGGCCGAGAAGCCGCGCCGTTCGAGCAGGGCGATCGCCAGCGCATCGCCGACGGCCAGCTGGAGCATGGCCGATGTGGTCGGCGCCAGACCATGCGGACAGGCTTCGACCACCTTCGGCAGCGCGATCGCCACCGCGGAATTGCGGGCGAGCAGACTTTCCGCATTCGAGGTCACCGAAATAACCGGGACATTGAAGCGCTTGGCATAGGTCAGCATATTGCCCAGCTCGGCCGTTTCGCCGGACCAGGACAAGAGAATGAGCAAGTCATCCGATGTGATCATGCCAAGGTCGCCATGGCTGGCTTCCGTCGGGTGTACGAAATAGGATGAGGTTCCTGTGGAGGCCATGGTGGCGGCGATCTTGCGGCCGATATGACCGCTCTTGCCAACACCCGAAACGACGACGCGCCCGCCGCTGTTGGCGATCAGTTCGACCGCCTTGACGAAGCTCATGCAGAGATTCTGGTCGGATGCAAACCGGGCAGCCAGCGCACTGATGCCATCCACCGCCCTTGCCATCGTCCGGCTGATCGAATCGATCACTCCGGCTTCCGTAGCGGTACCCGTTTCCACCTGCCTCAGACCCATATTCACACCCACTCCGGATCACTGGGCGCCAGCACCGCAGGCGCGCGCAGTCATCATTTCAAGCGAACAGTGATAATGCTCGCCAATGCCGCAACATAGTCTCTATGATCAACAATTGCATCAGTGATGTGACAGTTCCGTGAAAACCGCACACACAGCCACCTATCTCCGGTCGATCATCAGTCCGGTCTGCCGAGCCTAGCCGGCCAGTTTTTCGACGACGTCGGCTTCGGGCATCAGCGGAGTCCGCTCGTTTCGGACGAAATCCTCGAGCGTCATGGTATCGAGAATTTCTGCAATCGCGTCCCTGACCGTTGTCATCGACCGACGCACTTCGCAGGTTTCCGGATCGTTGCAATCGTCGCAGATTTCATAGGCGGTTCGGCTCGCACAACGGATGGGGGCAAGCGGGCCATCCAGTGTCCGCACCACATGGCCAATGCGAATGTCTGCAGCCGGCCGGGAGAGGGAATACCCCCCGCCTGGACCTTTCTTCGACCGCAGGATGCCGGCATTGCGCAGTTCGAGCAGGATCGTATCGAGAAATTTCTTCGGGATATTGTTGCGGCTGGCGATCTCGTTGATGAAGGCTGTTTCGCCGGGGGCCAGTGCAGCCAGATCAACCAGGGCTTTCAGCCCGTATTTTCCCTTTTTCGTCAGCATAACAGTGTGCATTTCCTGCAAATACAGCCCGAATCTTGCATCGCCATCGATTCCCCAGGCCTTATTGGGAACATTATATTCCAAATCATGGCAAATATACAGATTTTGTGAAAATTTGCCAAAGACCCGCCGCGCAGGCGGAAAACCTGCCTGCGCAACTCGTCTTGGTTGATTGGCGATACCGCTCCGGCGTCGAAATTTCAGGCTCAGGCCAGCGTCGGGCGGGCGACCAGCGAGGCGGCCTTAGCCGCAAAAAGCCGTCGGATCGCCGCCCGGGCATCGTCGGCAGAGCGGAACCTCTGGGCATCAAGATCCCAGACGTTGTATTTGACAGCGAGAAACCTCAAACCGTGTGCATCCGGGACGACGACACCGACGGCTTCACCTTCATGTTCGATAACCTGCTTGTTCATGACGCATGCTCCTGCCGCGCAAGGCGCGGATCTTTGAAATCTGGCAAGGGGGAAAGGCTTGAGAGGCGGTCACATTCGGCAGAGTGTGCGAATGGATCTGGCTTTCACCGGTGCGCGACAAAGAGCATTCCAGCCCAGGAAAGCGGTGATGCGAATGGTTGCGGTCATGGCACTCTCCTTTTGACTGTACCGCACGCGGTCATCGCGGCGGGTCGCTTCAGTATAGGGAGCCATATGTGCTCCACGGTTCATGGTTAGAATAATCTACTAATTTTGTCAATTAAAAATCGAGAAAGAAGAATTTATTTTCTCTTTGCGCCGTTTGAATGATCGACTTGGCAATCATGCCTGAACATGATGACAGCGGTATGAGCCTTCCAAAGAAAAAGGCAGCCCTGAGACTGCCTTCATCAATTTTGAGCATGGAGTCGGTGGGATCAGGCCTTGCTGATTTCACCCGGGACCGGTGCACGGGTGGCTTCGCGATCCTTCCACCAGCGGCTGAGGAAGAGGAGGATCGGGCCGCCGATATAAATTGACGATGTCGTGGCGACGATCACGCCGAAGATCATCGGCCATGCAAAGCTCTTCACGGCATCGCCGCCCCAGATCGCCATTGGCACCAGCGAGAAGGCGGTCGCCATCGAGGTGAAGATACAACGGGCGAGAACCTGGTTGATCGACATGTCGATGAGGTCGGAGAAGGGCATCGACTTGTACTTGCGCAGGTTTTCACGCATGCGGTCGTAAACCACGACCTTGTCGTTCACCGAATAGCCGATCATCGTCAGCAGGGCGGCGATGGCGGTCAGGTTGAAGTCGATACCGGTCAGCGCGAAGAAGCCGATCGTCTTGGTGATGTCGAGCAAAAGGACCGCGATGGCACCGACGGCGAAGTGCCATTCGAACCGCCACCAGATGTAGAACAGGATAGCGAGCATGGCGAGCACGACGGCAAGTGCGCCGGACCGCGCCAATTCGGCACTGATCGTCGGCCCCACGACTTCCGTGCGCTCGAAGCTGACATCTGGAATGACTTCGGTCACACCTTCCTTGATCTTGTTGAGCGCGACGGTCTGTTCCTGCTCTCCACCCGGCTGGCGCTGGACACGGATCAGCACGGATTTGTTCTGGCCGAATTCCTGCAGGGCGACTTCGCCGATGTTCAGGTCTTCGAGTTCGGTGCGCAGCTTGCCGAGATCCAGTTCGTTTTTCGAGACTGCCTCGACCTGGATGCCGCCGACAAAGTCGATGCCGTAGTTGAGGCCCGGGTGGAAGAACAGCACGACGGAACTGATCGACAGCACGGCAGACGTGCCGATGGCGATGAACCGGCCGCGCATGAAGGAGAAGGAGGGAAGATGGGGGACCCGGCCAAACAGCGACGGGATATCCAGCTTCTTCATTTTCCGGCGAATGACGGATTGCTGCATCATCAGGCGCACGACCGTGATCGAGGTGAACATCGAGATGACGATGCCGAGCATCATGGTGATCGCAAAGCCTCGAACCGGGCCGGTGCCGAACATGAACAGCAGGATCGTGCCGGAAAGCGTCGTGACATTGCTGTCGATGATGGTCGCGTAGGCCTTGTTGAAGCCGATGTCGAGCGCCTTCATGGCGCCGGCGCCGGCTGCCGTTTCCTCGCGGATACGGGCGTTGATGAGAATATTGGCATCAACGGCCATGCCGATGCCGAGAATGATACCGGCGATGCCCGGCAAGGTAAGGGTCGAGCCCAACATGCCGAGCACGCCGATCGTCAGGATCGTGTGCAGCAACAGGCCGACATTGGCGATCATGCCCCAGGCGCCGTAAAGCACGACCATCAGGGCAACCACGAGGGCAAAGCCGGCGAGACCTGTATAGATGCCCATGCGGATCGAATCGGAACCGAGGTTCGGCCCGACCGAGCGCTCCTCAATGATCGTCAGCGGCGCCGGCAAGGCACCGGAGCGCAGCAGCGCCGAAAGAACGGTTGCTTCCTGCGCGGTGAAATTGCCGGAGATCTGGCCCTGGCCGCCAACGATCGGTTCGCGGATGACCGGTGCGGTCAGGACCTTGCCGTCGAGAACGATGGCGAAAGGCCGGCCGACATTGTCGCGGGTGATTTCGGCGAACTGGCGCGCGCCCTGTGTATCGAAGGTGAAGGAGACGATCGGCTCGTTGGTCTGCTGGTTGAAGCCGGCCTTGGCATCTGCCAGCCGATCACCGGCAATTGCGACGCGGTTTTCAACGGCATATTTGGCACCGTCATTGGCGCCGGGCAGGATGTCCACCCCGCGCGGGGCAACGCCATTCGGATCGACGCTCTGGTCAAGCATATGGAAGCTCATCTGCGCGGTGGAGCCGAGCAGCTGGCGCAGGCGCGTCGGATCCTGCAGGCCGGGCAGCTGGACGAGGATACGGTCCGAGCCGACACGCTGGATCAACGGTTCGGCAACGCCGACCTGGTCGACGCGGCGGCGGATGATCTCGAGGCTCTGGTCGACGGCGGCCGTCATGCGCTCTGTCAGTCCGGCCTCGGTCAGCTTCACGGTGATGGTGTCGTTCACGGTCGTGACTTCGATATCCGAACTGGCCGTGCCGAAGCCGAGCGTGCCGGTCGGGACAGCGAGTTCCTGGATCTTTGGCAGAACCTTGGTGCGGTTGGCTTCGTCAGCGATTGTGATCACGACGGCGTCGCCGTTGATGCGGGCCGAGGATGCCGGAATACGCTCCGCCCGAAGTGCGCCGCGGGTGTCGTCGAGCAGCGTATTGAGCCGCGCCTGACGCAGGCCTGCGGCATCGACTTCCAGGACGAGATGCGAGCCGCCCTTCAGGTCGAGGCCGAGCGTGACCGGGCCGACCGGCAGGTAGGACGCAAACTGCTGTTGCTGCGCCTGGGTGAGAACATTGGGAAGGGCGGCGAGTATCCCGAACAGGATAATCGCCACATAGGCCACGACGGCCCATTTCGAAGTACGCATGATAAGGTTCCATTTTTACCCTTGTCCGCCATTCTGGCAGGGACGAGGGGGAGAAAACGTCAGGGATGTGGTGCGCAAAGCGCAGGGATGCGTCTCAGGCCGAAAGGGCAGGAGGCGCACGGACACGGATGTGATGCCCGGCCGCATCGGCATGAAGAAGCAGCGGAAACGGTGCAACGACAGGATCAGCATGAAGGATAGGCAGGGTATAGGCAGCCACCGGCAGCACGAAGGGACCGGTACCGCCCGGAAACGGCTTGCCGTCGGGGCGGTCTGTGGAAAAACGCAGGTCGGCCACGGGCGTCGAGCGCATGGCATGCCGGGACAGTGCCTGGTCGGAGGGGCCACCTTCCGGAACCGAAAAGCTGCCGGACTTCTCGACGGCTGAACTCCATGCGGAAAAGGCCTGTGCCGACAGCACGAACTGCATGGCAAGGGCCGCAAACAGGATCCACAGCACGGCAAAATGCCGACCTGCCTGTCCCCGCTTCGCGCTGCTGCCGTTCATGTCCATCCGGACATCGCCCTTCCCATCGGTGGTGTTATCGCTTCTATGAAACGTTTCGCGACGAATTTTCACCGATTCCGTACACAATCGGGCCTAAAAATCACCATGAGGCGTCAAAGTCAAACTTTACCACCAGCAGCCAGCCCTGAACAGGGGTGCGCCAGCCGCCGCAATGGTCACGCCGTCACGCCGGTCGTGCCTGTCTGGTGGATTTCGATGAGCGAGGGACCGCCGCGTTTGCCGGCGATGGTCAGCGCTTCGGCCAGTTCCTCCACGTGCGAAAGCCGGACGGCGGGAATGCCGTAGGCCTGTGCGGCTAGCAGGAAATCCGGCGCCGACGGCTTGACGCCTTCCGGTGTCACACCGGCCTCGACCATGTAGGATTCGATTTCCTGATAACCGTCATTGTTCCAGACCAGAAAGATCACGGTTGCGCCGGCATCGACCGCCGAGCCGATCTCCGCCAGGGAGAACTGGATTCCGCCATCGCCGACGAGGCAGACCACCGGCTTTGTCGGATCCGCCATCGCCGCACCGATCGCTGCGGGCGGGGCGTAACCCAGAGCGCCGAAACCCGTCGCCGAGTTGAACCAGGATTTCGCCCTTGGCGCATCGCAGTAAAGGTTGCCGGCATAGACCGCCTGGGTCGAATCCCCGACGATGACAGCGTCCGGCAATGCCTTGTAGATCGCGTCGATGACGCCGATTTCTCTCCGGATCTTGGGCGTCAGACCCTTGAGCGCTGCCTTGCGGGCAGCCTCTGCCCGACCCTTGCCGTTGGTTCCGGAAGAAGCGGTGAGGAAAGCCAGAATGCCGGCCGTCGCCGCCTTCGCGCCCGACAGGATGGAGAGCGCTGCATGCGGCCCGCGGGCGAGCTGGGCGGCATCGATGTCCGTGCGGATGAGATTGCCAAGGATCGGGAAGCCCCCATCGGCATACATGTCATAGTCGGTCTGGCCCATTTCGGTGCCAAGCGCGATGACGAGATCCGATTCCGAAAGCAGCGCGCGAACGGCTTTCAGGCTCGGGCTTGCCGGCACCCGCAGGGGGTGGCCGGCCAGCATGCCGCGGGCATTGACGGTCATCACTACGGGTGCATCGATGCGCTCGGCCAGTTCACGGATTTCGGCTTCCGCGGTAATGGCACCGCCGCCGCAGATGATCACCGGGCGAGAGGCCGCCGCGCACAGGATCGCCGCCTTCTGCATCGTCTCCGCATCGGCGCGCGGGCGCGTCACGTTGGCCTTGCGCAGCACGGGGCTTGGAATGCGCGCTGCCATAACATCGGTCGGGATTTCGATGTGGACCGGTCCCGGGCGCCCGGACGTCAGCACCGAGAAGGCGCGTTCGACGACGGAGGCGAGATCGCCGGGATTGAGCAGGGTCTGGGAATAGAGCGCCAGCGTCTTGATCATGCCCTGCTGGTCCGGCAGTTCGTGCAGCATGCCGCGGCCATGACCGAGCGAATCGCGCCGGTTGACGCCGGAGATAACCAGCATGGGGATCGAATCCTGCCGTGCCTGCGCCATCGCCGTGATCGTGTTGGTAAGGCCCGGTCCGGTGATGACGAGCGCCACGCCCGGCTTGCCGCTGACACGGGCATACCCATCGGCCATGAATCCGGCGCCCTGTTCGTGGCGCGGGGTGATGTGGCGGATGGGCGAGGCGGCAAGGCCGCGGTAGAGCTCGACGGTGTGCACGCCCGGAATACCGAAGACGACCTCGACGCCGTTTGCTTCCAGAAGATCGACCAGAACTTCGCCGACAGTTTTCATCATCTCGCTCATGCGCGGCGCTCCAGGGGGGTGGAAAGGCGTGTTGCCAGCGACCGGATGCGGCGGCAGGCCTCATCAATCGAATCCTCCGGCACGGTGAGGCTCATGCGCACAAAAGAGAGGGCCTCGTCGCCGAACGACGCGCCGGGCATGACGGCCACACCCATCTCCTCCAGCAGCATCCAGGCGAAGGCTTCGCCGGAAAGCCCAGTGCCGCTGACGTCGAGCAGGATGAACATCCCGGCTTCCGGCGGCAGCGGCGTGATGCCGGGTGCACCGGTGAGGGCTGCGGCAATCCGTTTCGAACGGGCCGCGTAGGACGCACGCATCAGGGCAGCCGTCTCGACCGGATGGGTCAGCGCATAGGCCGTCATATCGGCGATGAAGGGCTGCACGCCGAACAGCATGGTTTCGGAGATCGGCAGCAGGCGATGGGTGAACTCGGCAGGCCCTATCGCCCAGCCGCTGCGAAAGCCGGGGGCGGCATGCGACTTGGAGATCGAAGAGACGACGATGGTGCGGTCGGCAAGATCCGGATTGTCGAAGGGCGAGGCGAAGGTGCCGGCAAACACCAGTTCCTCGTAGACCTCGTCGCAGATGATCCAGAGGTCGTGTCGGCGGCAAACCTCGCCGATCGCGGCGATCTCATCGGCCGTCAAAACGGCGCCGGTTGGGTTGTGCGGCGTGTTCAGAAGCAGGACACGGCATTCCGGCGTGATCGCCTTTTCCAGGTCGGCAGCCTGCATGTGGAAACCGTGCTCGGCGCGCAACGGCACCGTCACGCGATGTGCACCCGTCGATTGGATGACACCTTCATAGGTCGCGTAGAGCGGATCGCCGGTCAGCACGCCGTCGCCGGCTTCGACCAGTCCGAGCATGACGGCGAACAGGGCCGTCTGCGTGCCGGGAAAACACAGGACGTTTTCCGCCGTGACGCCGGGCCGACGCCTTGCATATTTTGCCGTCAGCGCCTCGACGACCGGCGTTTCGCCACGGCCGTTGGAATAGCGATAGCGCCCGGCATTCATGGAGCGCTGGCATTCGGCGATGAGCGAAGGATCCGGCGGCAGGTCCGGTTCGCCAATAGTCAGTTCGATGATATCGACGCCCTTGGCCTTCATCTCGCGGGCGCGGATGTGCAGCGCCCATTTCCCCGATCCGAGATCGGCCAGACGGTCGGTGATCGAAGCGTAACGCATGGCGGCTTTCTCCCTTTTCAGGTCGTGTGATTGTTCTGTGTCAGCGGCAGTCCGAGCATGGCCTCGACCGAGGTCATGGCGATGGTCACCAGTTCGGATTCGCGGAAGAGATCGGCGGCCAGGCAGCCTTCCAGCCACAATCCATCCATCAGGCCGTTGATGGCGATGGCGAGCCGGCGGCATTCCCCGTCTGCGGGTCGTCGGCCCTTGGCGACGAGGAAATCCTCAAGAAGGCCTTCCAGCGCATTGCGGAAGCTCAGATAACCCTCGCGGTGGATCGCAGCCAGCGTCGGATCGACGCGGACCTGGCTGATGAACGCGGCCCAGAGCGACAGGCTGCGGCTGTTGGCCACCGGTTCCGTCAGATTGATGACGATGAAATCGCGCAGCCGCGTCTCGGGATCGCCCTTGACGGCTTCTGCCTTCTCGGTCAGCGAGGCGATGACCGCGCGGTAGGCCTCCGCGACCATCTGGTCCTTGCTGTCGAAATAATGGCGCACCAGCCCGGCCGTGACGCCGGCCCGGATGGCGATCTGGCGAAGTGTCGCGCCTTTCAGGCCGAATTCGACGATGCAGTCGAGCGTGGCCTCGATGAGGTCCTGCCGACGCTCGCCCTCCGGCGCCCTGTGAAAGGCGCGACGGCTCATGGCGCCCGCCGCAGCACCGGCCGCGTCAGGCAGGTTGGCCCGCCTTCGCAGGCGATGCAAAGCGCATCGGCTTCGAACGTCGTCACCGTGCAGCCGGCGGCTTCCATGGCCGCCTTGGTCTTGGGGAAACCCGCAACCATGATGACCTCGTTCGGACGAACGGGCAGGACGTTGAGGCTCAAGCCGTTGCTGGCATGGAATTCATCGGCCGGTGCCTCGATCATTGCCACGCCCCATTCCTTCAGAAGCTGGTAGAACGCCGCCGGCAGCAGCGGCGCAAACACCAGCGCCAGACCGCTCGACAGTGGGCTCATCACCGACATCAGGTGGAGGCAGGCTTCTTCCCCGTGCCAGAGCGGCAGGTCGTAGCTCAGCACAGTGATGCCATGCGGCTGCAGCAGTTCGGCCAGCTGCGTGATGCCTTCCTCGTTGGTGCGCACGCCGCGGCCGACGACCAGCGTCTCAGTGTCGAGCCAGATGCAGTCGCCGCCTTCGACGGTGCCGGGTGCCGTGATGCGGCCGAGGATCGGGATGCCCGCCTTCTTGTAGGCCGCTTCATGCAATGCTGTTTCGGGAACGCGCAAAGGCTTGCCCATATTGAGCAGGATCGCGCCATGGTCAGTCATCAGCGAGGGGTCATGGGTAAACATCGCATCCGCAAGCCCGTCGCCATTGTCTTCCAGCCAGAGGATCTCTGCGCCGGATTTTTCGACCAGCGACGCGAAGACCTGATATTGCCGGACGGCCTTCTCGCCATCGAAGGTCGGGCCATAATGCCACTTTGCGGGATCCGCCGTTTTCAGGCTCGCTCCCGGCCGGCGCATCAGCACGCGCGTCAGATTGGCCGACATTTCCTGCGAACCATAAGCGGTCATCGTCTACTCCTGTTGGAAATTTGATCATGTGGAGGGACTGCCAAAATAAGCAGCATTCGGGTTATTATACGCTTGAATAATTTCTGCACAAGTGCAACGATGAGGTCATGAAACAGCGTGACAGGCAAAAATGCCGCACGACGAAACCAGGGGAACTGTTTTCATGTGTTCAAGACCGGCTCACTGCCTGACGCGGGCAGACCATTCATGACGGATAGTGCCCAGGCGATTGCAGTGACCAACCTGCACAAACGTTTCGGGCCGCTGGAGGTGCTGAAAGGCGTTTCGCTGACGGCGAAAAAGGGAGACGTGATCGCCATCATCGGCGGTAGTGGCTCCGGAAAATCCACCTTCCTGCGCTGCATCAACATGCTCGAGTTGCCGACCGCCGGCACCGTCACCATTCACGGCGAGACGATAGCCATGAAGAAGGACGGCCATGGCGGCCAGCTGCCGGCCGATCGCCGCCAGGTGCAAAGGCTGCGCACCCAACTCGGCATGGTTTTCCAGAGTTTCAATCTCTGGCAGCACATGACCATCCTGCAGAACGTCACCGAAGTGCCGATCCATGTGCTCGGCAAGTCGAAGGCGGAGGCGACGGAGACCGCGGAGGCGCTCTTGCGCCGCGTCGGTCTCTACGAGAAGCGCGATGCATATCCGGCTTTCCTCTCCGGCGGCCAGCAGCAGCGCGCGGCCATTGCCCGGGCGCTCGCCATCCAGCCGCTGGTCATGCTGTTCGATGAGCCGACTTCGGCGCTCGATCCCGAACTTGTCGGCGAGGTGCTCAACGTCATCGGCGATCTTGCCAAGGAAAAGCGCACGATGATCCTCGTCACTCACGAGATGAAATTCGCGCGCGAAGTTGCCAATCACATCGTTTTCCTCGCTGACGGTCTCATCGAGGAACAGGGGCCGCCGGATGCCATTTTCGGCGCACCGAAATCGGAACGGCTGAAAAGGTTTATCAGCTCGATCCACTGACCGTTTCAATGTTCAACAAACCAAAAAGGGAACAGCCATGAAAAACACGCTCAAGATCCTTTCCGTCGCCCTGGCCATGGGCCTCGCCGGCGCCGCCGCGGTCGCCGCCCAGGAAGTCAAGGTCGGCTTTGCCGCCGAACCCTATCCGCCCTTCACCTCGCCGGATGCGTCGGGCAACTGGGAAGGCTGGGAAGTCGAATTCCAGAAGGCGATCTGCGCCGAGGCCAAACTCGATTGCGTCATCACGCCGGTCGCCTGGGATGGCATCATTCCGGCCCTGACCACGAAGAAGATCGATGTCATCATCGGTTCGATGTCGATCACGCCCGAGCGCCTGAAGACGATCGATTTCTCCGATAAATACTACAACACGCCAACCGCCGTCATCGGCCCGAAGGATGCGAAGTTCGAGGCGACACCGGAAGGCCTTGCCGGCAAGACGATTGGCGTGCAGGTCTCGACCATCCACCAGGATTACGCCAACAAGTATTTCGTTCCGGCCGGTGCAACCGTGAAGGAATACCAGACCCAGGACGAGGCCAATAACGATCTGGCTGCAGGCCGTCTCGATGCGGTCCAGGCCGATTCGATCACGCTCGACGCCTTCCTGAAGAGCGAGCAGGGCGCTGCCTGCTGCGACAAGAAGGGCAACGTCAAGGACGATCCGGCCATTCTCGGCGCTGGCGTCGGTGTCGGCATCCGCAAGGAAGACACGGAACTGAAGGGCAAGATCAACGCTGCCATCAAGGCGATCCGCGAGAACGGCACCTATGAAGCCTTCTCGAAGAAGTATTTCGACTTCGACGTCTACGGCGGCTGATCGTCCGGATATCGCACCCTATGGTCGGCGGGCAACCGCCGGCCTTTCTCCAACAGGTATCAGGTTAGATGGCCGCTGATCCGGGTTCGCTCGTCAACTGGAGCCTGCTTGCACTTTCGCCCCCCGGCTGGGGCGGTGCACTGCTACGCGGCTTCGTCAATTCGCTGCAGATCGCGGTCGGCGGTTATTCGCTGGGGCTCGTGCTTGGCATCGGCGGCGCGTTCGGCAAGCTTTATGGCGGGCCGATCCTGCGCGACCTGATGGAATGCTACACAACGATCGTCCGCGCCGTTCCGGAGCTCGTGTTGATCCTTCTGCTCTATTATGCGGGTACCGATGCCATCAACCAGTTGCTGACGCTGGTCGGTTTTGGCTCCATCGACATTAACGGCCTGGTCGCCGGCATCTTCGTCATCGGCGTCGTGCAGGGCGCCTATTCGACCGAGGTGCTCCGCGGTGCCATCAAGGCGGTGCCGGCCGGGCAGATCGAAGCGGCGCGGGCCTATGGCATGTCGCCGACCAAGGTTATAACCCGGGTAACGCTCCCCGCCATGCTGCCCTACGCCATTCCGGGCCTGTCCAACCTCTGGCTGATCGCGACGAAGGACACCGCGCTCCTCGCCGTCGTCGGGTTTTCCGAACTCACCCTCGTCACCCGTCAGGCCGCCGGCACCACGAAATCCTACCTCTTGTTCTTCCTGGCGGCCGGTGTGCTCTACCTGGCGCTGACGCTGGTTTCCAACGTGTTCATCAAGATGATCGAGCGCCATGCGCGGCGCGGCTTCGTGGAGCAGTCATGACGGATACCACGACCCATGCCATGGCCCTGACACCGGAAGACCTGCCAAAGGCCGGGAGCTTTTTCAAGCCGCACCGGATCTTCCTGATGCTGTTGTTTGCAACCCTTGTTTTCTGCGTGGCCTGGTTCATGCGCTGGGACTGGTTGCCGCGCTACCTGCCGAGGCTCGGAAGCGGTATCCTCGTCAGCCTCGCCATGCTGTTCAGTACGGCCGGGCTCGGCTTTCTGCTGGCTGTTCCGCTTGGTCTGGTGCAGGTCACTGGGCCCTGGCCCTTGAAATGGGCGGCCAATTGGTTCTGCACCATCATCCGCGGCACGCCGCTTCTGCTGCAGCTCTGGCTGCTTTATTATGGTCTCGGCTCGCTGTTTCCTCAGTTCCCGGCTATCCGCCAGTCCTTTCTGTGGCCATACCTGCGCGAATCCTGGCCCTATGGCGTGGCCGCACTGACGATTTCCTTTGCTGCTTACGAAGGCGAGGTCATGCGCGGAGCCTTTGCCGGCGTGCCTGCCGGAGAACTCGAGGCCGGCCGCGCCTATGGCATGAGCCGCTGGACCTTGTTTCGCCGCATCTGGCTGCCGCGGGCCCTGCATCGGGCGCTGCCGACCCTGAACGGCGAAACCGTACTGCAGCTCAAATCCACCCCGCTGGTGGCGACGATCACCGTTGTCGATCTCTACGCGGTGATCTCCAAGGTTCGGCAGGAAACCTTCCTGACCTATGAGCCGCTGATGCTGCTCGCTCTCATCTACATGGGCCTGACCGGCCTTCTGGTCTTCGCCTTCAAATATTTCGAGAACCGCATACCGACACGTGGTGCCTGACATGACCATCAACATTTCGCTGACCAACGCCATGCCCGAACTCGTCGCCATTCGACGCGACCTGCATGCCCATCCGGAGCTTGGCCTGGAGGAAGTCAGGACATCGGATGTGGTCGCAGGCCACCTTGAGGCGCTGGGTTATGAAGTAACCCGGGGGCTTGCAAAGACCGGACTGGTCGCGACCCTGAAGAATGGCTCGGGCGACCGCTCGATCGGCATCCGGGCCGATATGGATGCCCTGCCGATCTTCGAGGAGACGGGTCTCGACTATGCGTCGAAAACGCCGGGGCTGATGCACGCCTGCGGTCACGACGGCCATACCACCATGCTGCTCGGTGCCGCACGCGCCATTGCCGAGCGCCGCAATTTCGACGGGACGGTGCACCTGATCTTCCAGCCGGCCGAGGAGAATTTCGGTGGCGCCAGGATCATGATGGAGGAGGGGCTGTTCGACCGGTTTCCCTGCGACGCCGTCTTTGCGCTGCACAACGAACCGAACCTGCCGTTCGGCCAGTTCGCACTGCGCGACGGGCCGATCATGGCAGCGGTCGATGAGGCCCGCATCACCATCAATGGCCGCGGTGGCCATGGCGCGGAGCCACAGGATACCGCCGATCCGATCGTCTGCGGCGCTTCGATCGTCATGGCGCTGCAGAGCATCGTCTCGCGCAATATCCATCCGATGGATCCGAGCGTCATCACCGTCGGCTCGTTTCACAGCGGTTCGGCCAGCAACGTCATCCCGGAGCGGGCCGAGATCGTCGTCGGCATCCGCTCTTTCGATCCGCAGGTGCGCGACGAACTCGAGCGCCGCATCACGATGATCGCGCGCAACCAGGCGGAAAGTTTCGGCATGACGGCGACCGTCCGTTACGAGCGTTCCTATGATGCCACGATCAACCACACGGCAGAGACCGATTTCGTCCGCGATCTCGCGGTGCGCTTCGCGGGAGCCGACAAGGTTGTCGATCTCGCAAGGCCTTTCATGGGCAGCGAGGATTTCGCCTTTATGCTGCAGGCGCGTCCAGGCACCTACTTTTTCCTCGGGACCAGTATATCGGGCACCGAAAAGCCGCTTCACCACCCGGGCTACAACTTCAACGACGATCTCCTGCCCATCGGTGCGGCCTTCTGGACCGAACTCGTCGAGGCCTATCTGCCATCGAGATGACACTTTGCCGGTGTTCGGTGAGCGTAGGCACCAGAAAAAGACACAGTTTCGCCTTATTTGGGCTGCGAAGACCGGCGCTTTCGGGCCGCTTTTTCCGGTTTTTTCGCGCCTTCACAGCTTTGTGAAAACCTTGACATGGGCTCGCAGTTTTCCACTGCCACAATTATTAACGCATCGATACGGGGGTGCAATTTCTGCGCGCCGTCTGGATGCAGATAACATACTCATCGGTATAAAACATTCATCCGATTGCCATTTTAGCGAGCGGACATGAGAGCCGCATCGGTCCCTTTCCGCCATCTTCCCAGACGACCAGATAACTTTGGTTGCAGCGCACCATCTGCATTTTTACTGTCAACGCTGTGTTGACAGTAGTTCATTATAATAAACACTTTACCCCCGCATATTGAGGGACCATGTTTATATCGACAAGAGCAACGAGCCGCTCTTGTCGCAGGGTGAAGGACCACGACAATGATGACAATTGTCCCAGCAAAGACCAGGCCGGCCAGTATTGCCGGACGTGCCGATCTGATCGGCAAAGCCATGCTGCTTCCGCACAAGACGTAAGCCCGCAGGGCTTCAACGCGACGGGCCAAGCGCCCGACTTTTACCCGATATCCGCCTCGACCGAAACAACGGCGCCGACCCACGGCCGACACGTTGTGTCTTCGATCGACCCGGGCACTCGAAACAACGAACCCGACCTTAAAGGAATTTGATCATGAAAACCGCAATCAAGACAACGCTTTCCGCGCTCATCGTCGCTTCGGCCCTCGTGAGCGGCGCTTCGTCCGCCTTTGCCGGCGGCAGCTATTACGAAGGTGCGTCGAGCACGCCGGATACCCGTGTCTACCCGGCCCAGTCAAGCGAAAGCCGCAGTCATAGCCGGATCGATCCGGTGAACACCGGTAGCGTCTGGAAGCATTCCGCACGGGAGCAGCAGCCGGTCGTGAACGGCGGCGAAGGGGACTACTATCAGGGCGCCATCCGCCGCTGAAGCGACCCATGAAACGGGCCTTGACTACGGCGCTTTGACAGCGTCGACTGGTTGGGCCTCGACAACTGCCCCAACCCTGCGCCGCTGCCACGGCGCAGGGTTTTTTCCTGCGCCGGAAGGTTTCAGATCTTTGTCGACCGCAACGAAAAGGCCGCAGGAATCGCTTCCTGCGGCAAGTCGGGACAGTTCAGGTCGTCAGGGTAATTTGGAACGTAAAAGGTGTGCTCAGTCGAAAGACGGCGCATCGGCAAGCGAGGCAAAGCTGTAACCGCTATCCAGGCGCTTCATGACCGTCTGCTTGCGGCTGTCGAGCACGAAATCGCCATTCGAGGTGGAAACAACCAGAACGGCATGGCGGCGGCCGTTCGGCTGCAAGACATTGGCGAGCCGCATGGCGCCGGCCGGCAGGCCGGCCTTGATCAGGCGTGTGCGCTTCATCATCGCATAATCCTCACTTGGACCCGGCAGCGGGCTGAACGAGAGGAATTCACGCTGCGCGCGGATCGCCGGCATGACGCGGTTGATGTTGCGATTGACGGAGGCCAGCACCGTGCGCAGTCTGCTTGTGTAGGCCACAACGTTTTTGCCGCCGGTGCGGCATTCATTGCCCAGTTGCAGGCAGAAGAGCTGGTGTGAAATTTTGGCGCGCTCGCTGAAGCGCGCGGCCTGGACCGGCATGGCGGTGGCGATCGAGCGCGTCGCGGAACTGATGCTCATGGCATGGGATGGCGCGATCATGCCGACCGTGAGCGTGATGGCGGCGATGATGCCGAGGAAAAACGTCTTCATGTCCCTGTCCTTTTCTTCCCGCTCGTTTGCCCCTGTCCGGACACCGTCGAGTTTGATTTGCCGGATTCATTCCGGCACACGGGGAAGCGTCATGCAGCGAAACCCGAAGGTCCGGTTTCGTTCTCCGATAACCAGACACTAGACGAGACAGTTTTCGGCGCGCTTAAATCGATATCTACAATTTTACGCAATTCGCATTTTCCGAAAAACCGATTCAAATGACCGGTTCACTTGATGCAAATTTGATTCAAAGGCGCGGCGTGTCGTCGGGCCTTGCCGGGTGGTCGACAATGCCACAGGCGCGAGATTGTCGCAGTGTGACACTATGGCGGGAAAATGGCATTGACCTTTGGCTGCTTTGACGCAGATTCAAGGGACGGTGAGCCTAAAGGTTTGAACAAAGACGCCCGATAGAAAAAGGGGCATGAACCAAACGGCGATCACCGAGGAAAGGAATGTCCCGTGTTCGAGACTTTTGACGCGATCCTGCTCGCCCGTATACAATTTGCCTTCACCGTATCCTTCCACATCATCTTCCCTGCCTTTTCCATAGGGCTCGCGAGTTATCTGGCGGTGCTCGAGGGGCTGTGGCTCTGGAAGAAGGACCAGGTCTACATGGACCTGTTCAACTTCTGGAAGACGATCTTTGCCGTCGCCTTCGGCATGGGCGTGGTCTCCGGCATCGTCATGTCCTACCAGTTCGGGACGAACTGGAGCGTGTTTTCCGACAAGGCCGGGCCGGTCATCGGGCCGCTGATGGGTTACGAGGTGCTGACGGCATTCTTTCTCGAGGCGGGCTTTCTCGGCGTCATGCTGTTCGGTCTGCATCGGGTCGGCCCGAAGCTGCATTTTCTCGCCACCGGCATGGTCGCTTTCGGCACGCTGATTTCGGCTACCTGGATCCTCGCCGTGAACTCCTGGATGCAGACGCCGGACGGCTTCGGCATGAACGCGGCGGGCCAGTTCATTCCGCTCGACTGGTGGAAGATCGTCTTCAACCCGTCCTTCCCCTACCGCCTCGTGCACATGGTACTGGCCGCCTACCTGACAACGGCGCTGGTCGTCGGAGCCGTCGGCGCCTGGCACCTTCTGCGCAACACCGCTCCGAGACGGTCTCGCACCATGTTTTCCATGGCCATGTGGATGGCGACGATCGTCGCTCCGATCCAGATCCTGGCGGGCGACGCCCATGGGTTGAATACGCTGGAGCATCAACCGGTCAAGGTCATGGCGATGGAGGGGCATTTTGAAAGCCATCCGGACGGCGCACCGCTGATCCTGTTCGGCATTCCCAATACGGCGGAAAAGCGCATCGACTACGCCATCGAGATCCCAAAACTGTCGAGCCTGATCCTCAAGCACGACCTGAATGCGCCATTGGCCGGCCTCGACAGCATTCCCGATGAACTGGAACCGCCGGTTGCCATCGTCTTCTGGTCTTTCCGGGTGATGGTCGGCATCGGATTTGCCATGCTCGGCCTCGGACTCTGGAGCCTCTGGAACCGTTATCGCGGCACGCTGCACAGCAATGACTGGCTGCATCGTGCCGCCGTTTTGATGGGACCGGCCGGCTTTGTCGCCGTGCTCGCCGGCTGGATCACCACGGAGGTCGGGCGGCAGCCCTACACGATCTACGGTCACCTGCTGACGGCGGATTCGATATCGCCCGTGCAGGCCCCAGCCGTTGCCGCATCGCTGATCGCCTTCGTGATCGTCTACTTCCTCGTCTTCGGTGCAGGCACGTTCTATATCCTGCGCCTGATGAAGCGTCTGCCGCGCGATCCCATGCCCGATCTCGACGACGGACCACTCAGAACAGCCGGTATCACGCCCGGCCCTGCCGCCGGAAACCATCACGGGAGCACGCATCATGGCCATTGACCTTCCCTTCATCTGGGCCGGCATCATCGCCTTTGCCGTGCTCGCCTATGTCATCCTCGACGGCTTCGATCTCGGCGTCGGCATCCTGTTTCCGTTCTTCCCGGAAAAACACGATCGTGACGTGATGATGAATTCGGTTGCACCCGTCTGGGACGGCAACGAGACCTGGCTGGTGCTGGGCGGTGGCGGGCTGATGGCGGTGTTTCCGCTGGCCTATGCGACGATCCTGCCGGCGCTTTATGCTCCCATCATCGCCATGCTGCTCGGGCTGATCTTCCGTGGCGTCGCCTTCGAATATCGATGGCGCACCAAACGCGGCGAGTTCCTGTGGAACTGGGCCTTTGCCGGTGGCTCGATGCTCGCCGGCTTTTCGCAAGGGGTGGCGCTCGGTGCCCTCGTGCAGGGCATCCCGGTCGCCAATCGTGCCTATGCCGGCGCCTGGTGGGATTGGCTGACGCCCTTTTCCATCGCCACGGGCGTTGCCCTCGTAATCGGTTATGCGCTTCTCGGCGCGACTTGGCTGGTCATGAAGACCAGCGGCGACCTCAACGAGAAGGCGCGGCGCATCGCTTTCCGCACCTGTTTCGCAACCATCGCGGCCATGGGCGTGGTCAGTCTCTGGACGCCGTTCCTCAACCCGCTCTATCTGGATCGGTGGTTCGGCTGGCCGACAGCCATCTTCAGCTTTATCGTCCCCGCACTCGTCCTTGGCTGCTTTGCACTTCTGTTCTTGGGCATTCGCAACAAGCGTGATGTCCAGCCCTTCCTGGCGGCACTCGGTCTCTTCGTTCTGGGTTACGCTGGTATCGGTATCAGCTTCTATCCCTTCATCGTACCGCCATCGGTCACGATCTGGGATGCGGCCGCGCCGGATTCGAGCCTTGCCTTCCTGCTCGTCGGCGCGTTGATCCTCGTGCCGATCATCCTGATCTATACCGTCTATGCCTATTGGGTGTTCCGCGGAAAAATCGATCCGGAAGAGGGCTATCACTGATGTCGGAAAACAGCCTGCCGCGTAAACTGCTCTGGTTCGTCGCCCTCTGGGCGGCGGGCGTGCTCACCGTCGGTATCGTTGGTTATGGCATCAAGATCTGGCTCGGCCAGTGACGTCTGCCTTCAGTTTCCGGGCGGTCGCTTTGACGGCTTCTGGCGTGGGGGCGGATCGATATAGGCCCCGGGCTCATTGACCGTGCGCGCGTCCAGCCGTGCGGCGATCGCATCGGCACCGGCATCCGTACCTTCTGCGGAATAGAAATTGCCGCGCACCTGAATGGAGGATGCAAGCAGGCGCAGAAAGGCGGTCCGAAGGACCTCGTCCGGCACTGCCGGCGTCGTCCAGAAACGATCCAGCACCGCCTGGTCGGTCAAGCCTTCGATATTGAAGATCGCAGTTCCCAGCACCTTGACCGGCCGGCCGCGCTGAAGTGCGTGCAGGCCGACCGTCGAGTTGATCGTTACGACGCCCTGGCACTTTTCCAGCAACGCATTCAGGTCTCCGCCGTCGAGAAACGACACGCGGTCGATAATCGCGTGTTTTTCGGCGGCCTTGCGAATATAGGCCTCCCAGTCGATCAGGCCATTGTCGAGCGGATGGACCTTCACCACCAGTCTGTTCCCGGCCGGTGCATGGGCCGTAAATGAGGAGAGAACCTCGTCGATCGCCTCGTGCTGGCCATTGAAAGGCGAGTGGGCGCGCAACTGGAAATCCGTCTGCAATTGCAGCGGAAAAACGAAGAACGCAGTGTCGCCTGTTGTCAGCCTGTCGATCAGTGCGGTCGCGGCCGCCTTGCGGCGTCCTTCGCCGGTAAGCCGCAGCAGCCAACCGCCATACTCGGCCAGCGGATGAAACAGCGCATGCCGGCGGTAATGGGGATAGAGGAACCAGAGGAAGACGTTCGGCAGATTGTAGAGCAGGTCGTAGGCCGCCTCTGCCAGGAAAGTCTGGCTGTGGCGGCGCTGCCAGTCCGGTTCCGGCAGGCTGGCGCCGGCTGCGATGATCTGGCCGGGGTCGGCAGGAAAGTGCGAGTTCGAGGACATGCCGTCCCGCTCAAGCGTCAGCCAGTCGGGGCGCAGATAACCCATCTCGACAACGTAGACATCGACGGCCTCCCGTCTTGCGATGGTGATCGCCACCTGGTGACAAGGGCGCTCCTCGCCGAGCAGAACCATGTCTGTCACGGCGTGCCGCTTGATGAAGGCTGCAAGATAGCTTTGCCAGTCTGCTGGACGTCCGCGAAAATTGTAGCCACCCCGCCTGCGCCAGAAGATCCGGTCGCCGGCATTGAGGTTGATCCGCAGGCAATGATGACCGCGCTTTTCCAGACGATCGGCAATCTTGGAGAAAATCGGCGAGGAGGGACCTTGCAGAAACAGGAAGACGCGGCTTGGCCCGGGCATCAGGGACGCCTCCGGAGCCATGATCGACGTCCTGTTCTTTTGAACCTTTCGTCTATTGCAGTTCATCCTTCTGCAGGTTGGCGTGCTTCAGCATCGCCTCGAACAAATTCCATGGTTCTTCCGTCTGTGCGGCCACGGACGATCCCTTGGGCCGGCGTACTGATCCAAGCGGGACGATGAAATAATCGGTGCGCGGATCCGGGAAGGGATCGGCAAACGACTTCAGCAAGGGCGCATGATCGCCATAGAAGACCAGCCAGACCGGCCGGTCGAGTTCGTCGAGGTGATCGACCAGCGTGCCGAGTGCAGCATCCGACTGCTGCAGGATTTCGAGATAGATGCTGACCGGGTCCGTCAGGTCGCCGCAGCGGCCAGGCTCCCAGGGGCCGTGGTTGGCCATGGAGGCGACAAAGAGAAGGCTGGCCTTGGCGTCTGTCTGGGTCTCGACCTGCTCGATGACCTTTTTCGTCAGGGTTGCGTCCGAAACATAGGGGCCGTCGCGCGCAACATCATGCGCGAACTCGTCGAGCATGGTCATCTTCTCGAAGCCGAGTTGCGGCATGGCCTTGTGGCGCAGGAAGAAGGTGCGGTCATAGGGATGGATGAAGTGCGTGCTCCAGCCTGCATTCTTCAGCTTGGTCGGCCAGACGACATCGGTGTAGTGGCTGGCGCGAAGATAGGGATAGCTGGCATCGACATGGAGATCGTCCGGCAAAAGACCGCTCAGAACCGCGAACTCCGTCCGCAGGGTGTAGCCGCCTTCGAACACCGTCGCCAGCAGTCCCCATTGCGATGCACGCTTCTGGAGGCGGTCCATGGTCGGAAGCGCGAGCGTATCGACGCCCAGACGCCGCATGTCGAGAAAGGATTCCGATTGCCAGACGATGACCAGCGGCGCCTTGTTATCCGCATCGTGGCCGATCAGGTCCTGCACGGCTGCAAAGAACCGTTCCTGCAATTCCGAAACGATCTTCTCGCGCCGGGCGCCCAGCCACATGATGAAATGGAAGACGACGGACGTGAAGGTCCCGAAACGGATCGTGCTGATCCTGGCACTCGGCTTGCCCACGATCTTTCGCACCATGTCGGCCGTCCATCGGTTGACAGGGCCGTAGAACAGCAGCAGCCACGGTACATCGGCTATGGCGAGCATGATCAAGGCCCAGATGTACCAGTGCCGGTCGGGGATGAGATCCGGCTCGAAATACATATAGAGCCCGGACACACCGAACACGTAGAGGAAGGCCACAATCCAGAACACGATGTTCAGCGAATTGGCGTAAAAGATCGACTTGTACTTGAAGACGTCGGCGACCAGCGCGATGTCTGAAAACACCAGCGGTTCGCGGATGAACTTGAATTTGGCACGCGAGATCGCGGTGAAGATGATGAAGAAACTCATCGTCCCCGCGCCGGCATAAAGCGGTCGCCAAGAGATTGCGAAGAAACCGGCAAACACGAGGAAGATTACCGGCAGCCGCGCCACCGCCTCGATGACATAGTCTTTCGGGCGCGTCGGAGGGCGATGTTTCCTGCGCTCGCGCTTGGGCAGGGCGAAGCGATCCGTGAACAGGATGACCGAACAGGAAAGCGCATAACAAAAGAGCGTCAGCAATACCGGACTGTCGTGCAGGTGGGTCGACGTCAACGCCAAGCGGATACCCTTGATTCTTGCAGTGATGCTTTGGCCCGATCGGCGGGCACTGCGATGGTTTAATGGCAATCCCAGGCGTATACAAGGAGACTGTGCTCTTTCAGCGACGGCCTCGGCGGAGGCTGCGAATGGCACGGTCGAACCACCAGTTGAGGATTGGTTTCAGTGTCGAACCGAAACGCCCGATAGCGTGGAGCGACAGGCCAAAGAACACCTCGAAACGCCCGCGGTCGATCGCCGCAACGATGCGGCTGGCGACTTCCTGTGCCGACCATGGCCGAACCTTGCCCATGACGATTGCCGCCTCTAGCGGGCGAAACGCGATTTCGCCGTCGAATTGCGGTGTCTGCGTATCCGGCGGGAAGCAGACGCTGACGCTGACGCCGTTCGGCCGCGCTTCCGAGCGCAGTGCCTCGGCAAATCCGTGCAAGGCGAATTTAGAGGCACAGTAGGCGGCATAGCCATAGATGCCGATCAATCCGGCACCGGATGAAACGAGCATGATACTGCCGGAGCCGCGCTTGCGCATGCTGTCATAGACAGCGCGGACGGCGTGCACGCTGCCGTGGAAATTGGTGGCCATCTGCCGTTCGAAATCCGCCGGAGACAGGGTTTCGAAAGGGCCCGGATGCACGATGCCGGCCGCGGTGACGAGGATGTCGCATGGTCCGAGCCGGGCTTCGCAGTCCCGCATGGCAGAACTGATCTGCGCCTCATTCGCGACATCTGCAGAGGCAATCGCGATCATTGCCGCGTCGACGCCTTTGCTTGCCGCGATGGCGGTGCGCGCGGCCTCTAGGGTTGCCGCTGTTCTGGCGATCAGGGAAATCCTGTCGCCACGGGCCGCATAGATATGGGCAATCGCAAGGCCGATGCCGCTTGAACCACCCGTGATGATAACATGTGTCATGGGGCGGCTCGCAACCTGTTCTCTGTCAGCGTGCGGCGAGCATTTTCATCATCTGCTGGATATCGACGGAGCCGAGACCGAAATTCCGTTCCGTCAGGTCCTTCAGCTTTTCAGCGGTCAGGGCCACCGTCTGGCGGATCTGCTCCTCGGTGTGATCGCTGGTGATGAAGAAGCGCAGCCGGGCAAGGCCCTCGGGCACGGCCGGGTGGATGATCGGCAGGGCATTGACGCCGGCGGCCAGCAAGTCGTTGGACAGCTGTACGGCCCGCAGCGAATCACCGACAAGCACCGGTACGACCGAGAAGCCGGCACTCAAGCCGGTGTCGAGACCCGCTTCCTGCGCAAGCTTCAGGAACAGGGCGCCGTTGCGCTTCAGCGCAGCCGGCCGTTCCGGCTCGTTCTCGACGATATCGAGGCTTGCGATCGCCGATGCGGTCAGCACCGGCGCAAGGCCGACGCTGTAGACGAAGCCGCCGGCCGTCGCCTTGAGCACCGCAGCCAGCGCCGCGCTGCCGGCAATATAGCCGCCACAGCTCGACGTCGTCTTCGAAAGCGTGCCCATCCAGATATCGACCTGGCGCGGATCAACACCGAAATGCTCGAACGTGCCCTTGCCGCGCTTGCCGAGAATGCCCAGCGAATGCGCCTCATCGACCATCAGCCAGAAGCCGTATTCGGCCTTCAGCTTCATGATGGCCGGCAGGTTGGCGACGTCGCCATCCATGGAATAGACGCCTTCGACGATGACCAGAATGCGGCGATAGTCGCCGGACACCGTGCGCAGCACATGCTCGAGATCGGCCGGGTCATTGTGCTTGAAAAGGCGGCGCGTCGCGCCTGAAAGCTTGATGCCGGCAAGCGCGCTGTTGTGGATGAATTCGTCATGGACGACGAGGTCCTTCGGACCCATCAGGCAGCTGATCGCGGCGACATTGGTCAGGTAGCCACTGACGAAGCAGACGGCCGCATCGACGCCGTAGAAGGCTGCGATCCGTTCTTCCAGCTCCGCATGCACGGGACGCTCGCCCGCCACCAGGCGGCTTGCCGAAGCCGAAATGCCGAAGGTCTGCATGGCTTCGCGCGCCTTCGTCAGGACGTGCGGATGGCGGTTGAGGCCAAGATAATCGTAGGAGGCGAAATTGATGAGCTTGCGGCCGTCGATGATCGTCGTCGCACCGGCGGCAGTCTCATGGGCCCGATAGAACGGATTGCTGATGCCGAGCTGTTCACTGGCCAGCTTCTGGGTCAGGAGCTGCTTGTACTCCGGCAGATCCTCGAATTTCGTCTGCTTGCGACGAACGGGTGGCGGGACATCGCGCTCGGAACGTGCCATGCGGTTTCGTTCCGAAGACTGATGCGCATTGCGCATGCGGTCCAGCAGGCTTTCCTTGACGCTGCTGTTCATCTTCGGAACCGCCTGGCGGTCATTGTCCTTGCTCATTGGCTCGCTGCCTTCTCCGTGGCCGTGCCGACATGGCGTTGTGTCAGTTCGTGGACAAGCTTGCTGTCACCCGGTTCGTCCTTATCGTCGCCACCCTGATCCCGCTTGCTGACCTTTTCGTGCAGCTTGCGGGCGACATCGCCAACCGTCGTGTTGTCGGCGACACCGCTGAGCGGCATGTCGAAGCCGGTATTTTGCTGGAAGCTCATACCGAGTTCCACGGCCATCAGGCTGTCCAGCCCGATTTCCTTCAGGATCTTGTTGCGTGAAATCGTATCTTTCGAGACACGCAGGATAGCAGCGATTTCGCTGGCGACCAGTTCATAGAGGATGTCTTCCGCCTCCTGCGGCGATTTGCCTTCGATCATGGCCACGAGGTCCATGGTGGTGCCTTCGCCGCCGGACGAATACTGGTCGGCGGTTCGCAGGATCACTTCGAAGAGCGATTGCTTGACCACCGGCAGGCTGCGCGCCGCAGACCAGTCGAATTCCGAAATCATCACGACGGCGGCATCGACGGTTCCCGGCTCGGAGCGGATGTGGTTCTCCACCTGGTCGAGGGCGGACTGCGCCTTCAGCGCCGTCTTTCCGATGCGCTTGGCCAGCAGGTCGTTGACGTCGGTATTCTGAGCCAGATAGCCCTTGTCGGCGATCGCTCCGAAACCGACGGCGAGACCGGCAAGGCCTTCGCTGCGGCGTGTGCGGGCAAGGCCTTCGAGATAGCCATTGGCCGCAACGTAGTTGGCCTGTCCCGGATTGCCGACGAGCGTCGTCGCCGAGGAAAACAGGATGAAGTGATCGAGCGTATCGACCCGCGTCAGCTTGTCGAGCACGGCGGCGCCCTTCGCCTTCACGTCGATGACCGGCTGGTTGCGCTGGCGCGTCAGGTTGTTGATCAGCGCATCGTCCAGGACCATGGCGGCGTGTACGACGCCCTTGATTGGCCCGATCTGGCGGAGTGCGGCAAGAAGTTCGCCAGCGGCCGCCTCGTCGGTGACGTCGCAGGCGTGAATGGTGGCGGATGCCCCCTTCTTTTCCCAACGGCGGATGGCTTCAAGCGTCTCGTCATCGGCAACGCCGCGGCGCGAGCAGAGCGCAATGTTGCGCGCGCCCTTGTCGACCAGCCAGTTTGCCGCCGCAAGACCAAAGCCGCCAATGCCGCCGACGACCAGATGAACGCCGTTTGCATCGACATCCATGCGTCCGGAAGGACGCTTGGCCACCTGATGTTGTCCCGCAACCGGGGGCAGGACGATGATCTTGCCGATATGACCGGCATTCTGCATCAGCCGGAACGCATTGCCGATCTCGTCGAAATCGAAGGCACGGTAGGGAAGGGGCACGAGCTTGCCTTCCTCGAACAGCGCACCGATCTCGGTGAAGATCCGCTTGGTCAGGTCCGGTGCATTGACCAGAAGCTGGTCGGCATCAATTCCGAAATAGCTAATGTTGCGACGGAAGGGACGCAGGCCGATCTTGCTGTCACCATAGTAGTCGCGTTTTCCAAGCTCGAGGAAGCGGCCGAACGGTTTGACGAGCGATATGCTCTGCTCCATCGCTTCCGCAAACAAGGAGTTGAGCACGAGATCGACGCCCTGGCCATCGGTGACACGCAGCACGTCCTGGACAAAGGCAAGGGTGCGCGAATCGAACACATGGTCGGCGCCGAGCATCTTGAGGAAGCGGCGCTTTTCGCGCGTCCCCGCCGTGGCGATCACCTTGGCACCGGCCAGTTTTGCGACCTGCAGTGCAGCCAGGCCAACGCCGCCGGCGGCACCGTGGATCAGAATGGTTTCGCCGGCCCGGATACGGCCGAGTTCGACCATGGCGTAATAGGCAGTGAGAAACGCCACCGGCACGGTAGCGGCAGCAACCGGGCTGACCGTTTCGGGGAGTTTCGCCACGCCCGAGCGTGAAACGACGGCATGCGTCGAAAACGCAGCCGGGGCGATGGCCATGACCGCATCGCCGACGGAGAGATCGGTGACGCCACTGCCGATGGCCGCGACATGGCCGGAAAGCTCCATGCCGATGGTGGCGCCGGCAAAGCCGTCTTCCAGCGCTTCTTCCGGCAAAAGGCCCATGGCCCACATGACATCGCGGAAATTCAGGCCGGTCGCGGCAACCGCGACGACGATATCGCCGGGGCCTGGCTTCGGCACGTCGCATTCTTCCCAGGCGATGCTGCCGACCTGCGAACTGACACGCTGGCGGATCGTCGCGGCACGAAACGCCGTGGTCTTACGCAGCGATGGATCCACCGGACCGGGCACGGCCCGCAATTCTCTCAGCAGGCCTGTCTTTCCGTCGAACAGCCATTCCCGGTTTGCGCCGTCACGGCCAAGCATGGAGATCGCCGCAGCAAGCTGGCCACCGGTTCCGCCATCGCGAAGGCCGTTGAAATCGACGAGGTGAATGTCGAGAAGGTCATACTCGTTCTGGATAACGCGTGCGAAGGACCAGAGACCGCTATTGATGCTCGAGCCTTTATGTTTGCCGGAAACCGGAGCGCCGCCCGGAGCGGCGATAACAAGCTTCGGCCGCTTGTCCGCACCCGGTTCCGTTCCGGCGAAATGCTGGCGAAGGGCTTCCGCAAAGGCGCTTAGCGCAAGAACGCGGGTCTGCAGAAGCGCTGAATCGCCGGTGCGATCGCCGCTGGTCGCGCCAGAGACATAGACGGCCCGGAGCGGTTTGCTGCCGAAGCCTTCAAAGGCCTCCAGGAAACGAGCCTTGTCGGCTTCGAGATCGCCGGTGACCTGAACGGATACGAGGGCACCCTGATCGATGCCGGCCGGAACCGATCGCATCAGATCGAACATGTTGCCTTCGTGAATCACCAGAATCGACCGGGTCGCTTCGATATTCACTTCGGCCGGACGGCTCACGGCTTCGTCGGACTTCGGACCACGGGCTTCGACGGTAATGATATTGCCGTGCGACAATTCGCGGTCGTCGACGACGATGTCGCGCAGCCCGAGATCCCCCAGACATTTCTGCCATTGGGTGACAGTCGCGAGCTTGCCGATCGGGAATTCGACAGATTGGCTGCGGGCAAACCAGCTTTCCGTCAGACCAAAGGCAAAATCGCTGAACACGGTCGGTGCATTGGTCGCCGCGATGATGGCGCCATGCGCAACAAGCGATGCACGCATGGCGTTGCGCACCGCGGTGTCTTCGTCGATCAGCGTGAACAGCGTATCTGAAGCGCTGACGGCCAGGCCGAAGGCCGGGATCGATGAAAATTCTTCCTTTTTCAGGATACGGACATGGGCTTCGTCCTCGAATGCAATCTCGAGGTTGCGCTGCGCATTCTCGCGCGGCTCGACGACGATAAGGCTTGCCTGATAGCGCGCGGCAAGCGCTGCCAGCCGGCGGGTGAAGCCAGCCGATACGGTGCCTGCCTCGACGATCCGGAGATCGGCATTGCCGCTGGCATTCTGCAGTGCCGTTTCTGCCGCCGCGATGACGAGATCCATCCTCTCGCGGCTGGATTCCGAATGCACCATCTGGTGATCGAGCGTTGCGTCGCTGATGAACGTCGCGATTTTCGCGGCGCCGTCAGGATCGGCGCTTGTCATTTCGGCCGCAAAGAGGCTGTCGATACGATCGAGCGCTTCGGCATAGGCGTTGTTGATCAGAACGGCTTCGACCGCGCGCTCCGCGCGTTCGCCGTAAAGCTCCTTGAGAATGTCGCCAACGGCCGGAAGCGAGAATTCGGAGGCGATTTTCCAGCTGCCGTTTTTCTGTTCGCACAGGCCGGCATCTTCAAGAATATAGAGACAGTTCGCAAGGAAGCAGCGAAACGCGAAGTCTCCGGGCAACGACCGGGTATCGACCCGCGCGGTTCCCTTGCCGAGCTTCAGCGCAATCTCGTGACAGGCCCTGTAGATCGCGGCGTTGAACAACAGGGTTGCATTGTCGATGCCACCATCTTGCGAAACAGCCAGCAGCGGCGAAGGCAGAGCCGTCGCCTGCCTTGCGGCGGCGAAGGCGGCATCGTGGTCGGAAAGCACGGCCTCGTAGTGGAAGGACAGCGTCTCGAGAGTCTTGTGCTGGCGCAGATAGGTGCGGCGGAAGCGGCAGTCATCGAACGCTGCAACCATCTCTCCGGATTTGTCGAAGAAGCGGAACTTCGCCTTGATCGAATTGGCACTGATGCGCTCGATCTCGACGATGGCACGCTTGACCGTCTGGCCGGAACCGCGCACGCGGACGGATCCGAAACGGACCGGAATATACGGCGCGCCGCCGGCTTCGCCCGTAAACCGGTCGAACAGCGCGACGAGGCCATGGAACGTCGCATCGACCGAGATCGGATTGAGGCTGTAGGTGACGAACGGATGACCCGCGTCCTGCGGATCCTTCAGCTCGACATCGATGAAACGGTCGCCATAGGACACGGCTTTTGACAGAAGCTGGAACCGCGGTCCGTAATCGAGGCCGAACTGGCGGGCCGTTTCGTAAGCTTTGGCCGGCGTGACGGTGGCCGTCTTTTCAAGCCCTGCAAACGGATTGGCCGGAGCCGGTTCACCTTGCGTTATCGGCTTGCGGCTGCGCGCGACGGCATGCACTGCCCAGTCGTCTTCGGAAAGGCGTTCGCGGGAGCGAATTTCGATATCGCCGGTTTCGGGCGAAAGAATTGTTGAGAGCTCCATCATCCGGGTCTCGCCAAGTTCCAGCGGACGGACGATTTCGAGATTGGTGATGTCGACTTGGGACGTGCCGTAATATTGCTGCGCAGCCGAGATCGCGATCTCGATGAAACCGCTGCCCGGCAGGATCGCCTTGCCATCGACGACGTGCTCAGCCAGATCGGGGAAGAGATGGCCGTCGATGTGGTTCTTCCAGCTGCCGCTGTTGAGATCGGAGCGCCAGCCTGTCAGCGTGTAGGGAATCTTGCTGCCGCGCCCGAACAGGTCCGTCGCATCGCTGGTCGTTGCCGGACGCAGTTCCACCGTTTCGAACGGCAGGTTCGGGACGCGCACGAAAGCGTTGCGCTTGCCGAACAGGCGCGCTTCGTCGAAGGAAGCGCCATGGGCGATCGCCCGCGCCATCGCCCGTGAAATCGGATCTTGGCCCTTTTCGCCCGGATCGCGCAACAGGGTCGGCACCACGGTTCCGGCAACGGCCGACTGCTTGACCGTTTCCTTGACATAGGACGACAGGATCGGCCGCGGCGAAATTTCGATGAACAGGGTGCAGCCAAGCGCGATGGCGGCCTCTGTCGCCGCCTGGAAGCGCACAGGCTCACGGACGTTCTTCCACCAGTAATCCGGGTCGAGATAGGTACCGTCGAGCTTCTCGCCCGTCACCGTCGAAAGATAGACGAGTTCCGACTTGCGCGGCGCGATGTCCGGAATATCGGCCAGGAACGACTTCTTCGCCCGGTCGATGATCGGGTGGTGGAACGGATAATTGATGTCGAGAACCTGGACCGGGATCTTCGCCTTGCGGGCTGCATCGCGGAATGCCTGGACCTCGTTTGCAGGGCCGGAAATCGTCACGGAATTGTGTGCGTTGATGGCGGCGACGCAGACCTGCTCGAGCCCGCGTGCCTTGGCGAAGGCGACGGCCTGGTCTTCGCTGAGCATGGCTGCTGCCATGGTTCCCTGGCCGGCCAGCAAATCCTGATGCAGCGAGCGCTTGGCCACGATCGAGACCGCATCGACCAGCGACAAGGCGCCTGCCGCATAGGCCGCAGCAATTTCCCCGACCGAGTGGCCGAACACAGCCGTCGGCTTGATGCCCATCGCAACCAGCGAATCGGACAGGGCTGCCTGCACGGCGAACAGAAGCGGCTGGGCGATCTTGGTGTCCGACAGTTTCTTGTCGAGATCGGGATCGGTCAGCAGTTCGGTGAGCACGACGTCCGAATGGAAATTGAACAGTGCGCTGACCGAGGTGAAGCTCTGGCGGAAATGCAGGTTTTCGCGGAAGGCCTCGACGCCCATGCCGGCCCATTGCGACCCGTTGCCGGAAAACACGAAGGCAACCTTGGAGTCCTTGGTCACCGCTTCCCCGGCTTCGCCAATGTCGGAAGCCGGTTTTTCAAGGTGGCTGGCAATGGCGCGGACGATGTCTTCCGGCTGGTCGCTGCGGGCGGCAAACCGGTGGCGCATTTGCGTGCGGTTCGCCCCGGACGCTGCAATGATGGCGCGGGTTTCTTCCTTGGAAGCCTTGCCGAAGGTCGCCTTGTAGGATTTCAGCAGTTCTTCCAGGCTGTTGACCGTGTGTGCACTGGCCATGAAGACGTGGCCGGTCGCATTGTTCCGGCTCTTGTCTTCCTGCACCGGATCCGGATCGCTGATCACGACGTGGGCATTGGCGCCGCCGAAGCCGAAGGAGTTGATGCCGGCCAGACGGGCGCGCTTGCCGCGCAGGAGTTCGATCGGATTGGCCGTTACGCGGACGTTGAGACCTTCGAAGTCGATATTTTCGTTCGGCGTATCGAAATGCAGCGAGGCCGGCAGATAGTTGTTCTCAAGCGCCATGACGGCCTTGAGCATGCCGAACAGTCCCGATGCAGGCTCCGTATGGCCGATGTTCGACTTGATCGAACCGATCGGAACCGGTGCGCGGCGATTGGTGCCTATGACGGTACCGATCGACCAGACTTCCGCCGGGTCGCCGACCTTGGTGCCGGTGCCGTGGCCTTCGACGAAGGCGACCTGATTGGCGTCGATATTGTTGCCTTGATAGATCGAGCGCAGCAGGTTTGCCTGCGCCTCGCGCGAGGGCAACGAAATACCGTTGGTGCGGCCGGCGGAATTGACGCCGGAGGCAACGATCTTGGCGTAGCTGCGGTCCTTTTCCTGCTTGGCACGATCGGATCGGCGCAGCACGAAGACGACGCCGCCCTCTGCGCGCACATAACCGCCCCCATCATTGTCATAGGCGCGGCACAGTCCTTCCGGCGACAGCATGCGCGCCTGCGCAAAGCCGACAAAGGGGAGTGGATGCGCAAGGATATTGACGCCACCGACGATGGCCGTGTCGATCTCGCCGGCATTCAGCGCCCGCATCGCCTGGTCGAGAGCAACCAGGGAGGAGGAACAGGCCGTATCGACGGTCATGCTTGGCCCGCTCAGGCCAAAGATGTGCGAAATTCGGTTGGAGACAATCGAGAGCGTATTGCCCGTCATGAAATACGGGCCGGCAGCGGCCGGATCCTCGACTGTCAGGTTGGCATGGTCGAGGCTGGACGCGCCGACATAGACGCCGACATTTTCGCCGTGCAGGGAGGGGATGGAGATGTTGGCATCTTCGAGCGCGCGCCAGGCCAGTTGCAGAAGCACGCGCTGCTGCGGGTCCATATACATGGCCTCGCGCTGCGACATGCCGAAGGCGGCCGCATCGAAATCATAGATATCGTCGAGCACACCGGCGGCGAAGGAGTAGGTCTTGCCCTGGTTTCCCATGACCGGATGCCAGAATCGTGCGAGATCCCAGCGATCGGACGGTATCGTCGTGACGGTGCATTTGCCCTGGCGCAATACCTTGAAAAGCGCCTGGGGCGATTTTGCTCCAGGTGCGATGCAGGCGCGCCCAATGATTTCAACTGTCATATTCAATCGAACGCTCTAAACTGCTGCGGAATTATCTTGCTGATTGCACTTAGGACGCGAAAAAGCAATCGGAACCTCATTGTCTGGCAGGGAGGCGGATCGCCAGCGCAAACCGTGACCCTGAACATTAGTGAGCTTTTAACCCAACTTCTATACGTTTCAACCCTGTCGATCGAAGATACACATGCGGCCCGGTGTGCCAAAACAATTATGGAAACACGCCGTAACCGTTGTGGAGAGGGTATTGCCGGAAAGGCGCACCGTGAATTATTTGGGCGAAAACCGAGCCGGATGACTTGTTGTGGACCATCTATTATGCTTTTCAAGGGTCCATCGGGATTCCCGGTTCTAGAATGCAACAGCGCCTGGCGTTCGACGAATGTCGTCAGCGCGTTGATTTCGGAGTGCTTTAATTGGTCCGTTTGAATACAATCCTGATTTGCGCCGTCTTGACGGGATGTCAGGCTGTTCCCGGAGAGGGACCTGTTTCATCGGATATCCTTGCGGATGCCGGAAAGTCGGGCCATGAAATTGGCCGTGAAAACACCGTTCCCTACGAAGTCGTCGACGTTGACGGACGTTCCGCCCGCCTGGTTTCCGACTATGTCGCGACAGCACTCAACCGGCGCTTCGGCATCGGCGGCGGCGTCGGCCAGGTGGTGATCGGCGTTGGTGATCAGCTGAAGGTGACGATCTTCGAAGCCGGCAGCGACGGCCTGTTCTCGACCGCCGATTCCAAGCAGACGAACCTCGATCTGGTGGTCCAGCCCGACGGCACCGCAGCCATTCCCTATGTCGGCGCCGTAAAGTTCTCCGGCAAGACGCTGGAGCAGGCCCGCCAGGCGATCCTCAAGCAGTTGATCAACAAGGCGGTCGAGCCGGATGTGATCGTCACCAGCATGTCGACCGCATCGCGCAATGTCACGGTGTCGGGCGCTGTCGGGCGCTCCGCGCTGGTGCCGCTCAATCTGGTGGGCGAAACGATCAACGAGGTCATCGCCAAGGCCGGTGGTCCGACATCGCAGCCCTACGAAACCTATGTGACGCTGGTGCGCGGCAAAAAGACCGGCACGGTGCTTCTGAAGTCTATTATCGAGAACCCGTCGGAAAACGTGCATGTCCAGCCTGGCGACCAGATTTTCGTGACGCGCGATCCGCGCACCTTCACGATCCTCGGCGCGGCAAAGCTCAACAAGCGCATCGAATTCGGGGCGAACGACGTCAACCTTCTCGAGGCTGTTGCGATGGCCGGTGGTGGCAGCGATACAGCCGTCGACATGAAGGGCTATTTTGTCTTCCGGTATGAAGAGCCGGACGTGATCATGAGCCTGCTCGGCACGCAGCGCTTTGATGAAATGCTGAACAAGGGCATGACCCCCGACAGCGTCGGTCGCTATCCGATCGTCTACCGCCTCGACATGTCCAAGCCCGACAGCCTGATCGTCGGCCAGACCTTCCCGGTCAAGAGCCGCGACGTGATCTATGCTTCGCGCCACCCTGCCGTTGACATCGGGAAATTCATGACCCTCGTCGGTCGGCCGATCGGAATAGCCTCTGGCGTCGTCAACGTCGCCGACGATCTCGGAAACTGACATTTCGGCAAATCCGCCGCGATCCAGACGACGAAGCCCGGCTATTCACATGGATGCCGGGCTTTTCTGTGCTCGGAACGGCAAGTTCAGAACCCTGTCCTCGAAAAGCCTCTTGCTGGAGGCCGTATCGTAATGATTGTTGGTTCCGTCACACATTTGAGCGGGAGCGGGTTGGAATGTCGGAATATGTCTACAGAACCTCTGCGGCATTGGCCGGCGTCGCCATCGGCACGCCATCCGCCATGTCGTGCTCGGCATATTTCACGGCCAGGATGCTGAGCACCGATCCTAGAAGAACCACAAACACAATCCGCATCATCATCGCTTCATTTCCCATCAATCGCGATGGTAACGTGCGAGTGCCGCGTAGGTTCCTCTGGCCTTGCGGAGACGGATTGCCTTTACCAGTCGGGCCGGCCCGTTTCGTGACGGATGCCTGCCCACCAGCCGGCAATCGCCACTTTGAACGACCCCCATCCCGACCGGCGGATATGCAGGCCTGTGAGTGCCAGGGTGAGAAGTGCAATGACGGGATACTGCCACGGAAAGAACCTGCGGCTGAAGGAAAGCTTGTTGCGCTCGTTCAGGTAAATCGACAGGGGTGATCGCTGCCCGGGATCGACGCTGGCGCCTGTCGTCACGCCGTGACCATGAAGAACGATCGATTCATGGCAGTAGCCCAGTTTGAAATCGCCGTGGCGAAAGCACCAGTCGACTTCTTCCATGTAGAGAAAATAGTCTTCACGCATCAGCCCGACGGCCTCTATGCAGGCTCTGGATGCGTAGAGGGCGGCGCCGCAGATATAGTCGAGTTCGCGTTCCACAGCCGCGACATCCGGCTTCTGATCACCGTCATTCATGAATCCGATGTTGCGGGCCCGGCCAATCCAGCTACGCCATTGCCCCCCGCCATACATCTGGACGCGACCGCTTTCCCTGAACAGGATTCGACATCCGACCATGCCGTAATCGCCGCCAATGGTGTAGCGCTCCAGCGCCGCAATTGTATCCGGCTGCACGCGACAATCGGGGTTCAGAACGAAGAGCCGTGTCCAGGAGGCGTCCGCCGAATGGACGCAGAGATTGACGCCGCCGGCATAGCCCAGATTGCCACCGGCATCGTGCAGGGTCAGATCAAAGCCCGGAGCGAGGGCTTTCCAGGTTCTCGCCTGCTTTCCCTTTGTATCGGTGGGCGCGGAGATGCCGAATGTCTGCTCGAAAAGAGCGAGGATTTCGGCATAGGCCTCGTCACCGCCATTTTCGCAGATGTGCACTTCAAGCGGCAGAAGCGTTGAGGTCTGCAGCGATGTCACGCATTCGGTTGTCTCTTCGGCGCATCGATAACTGACGACGCTCACGAGTATCTTTTGGGCTTCAGCCATGTGGGGCAACGTCCTGCGCTTCGATCGCCGGTTTTTTCTTGGCATCCTTGATCGATACGATGAGAGTTCGGAAATTAAGGCCAGTCCGGTGTGCCGCCAGCAGCATGATCGCGATCGTGACAAGGCCGGTGGCCCACGACACGGCGATCCACAGGGTGAGATTCCAGTCGAAGAACTCGCGTATCGCGGCAAGCAGGATCAGCACCCCGTTCGACAGGAAGAGGAGAAACCAGGTGAAGGCTGGCGTGAGCCCGAACATCGGGATGGAGCGGCGAATGATCCAGATCACCACCAGAATTTCTCCAGCGACGAGCGCGACCAGGAAATGCTCAAAAACGGGATCGAAATACATGACCGCGATCGCGCCGACAACGGACAAGGCAATGGCGACAGTCCCGTGAAAAATGAACTTCGTTTCGCCGAAGGAGAGGCCGGGAGGAATGGGCAGCTGGTCGAAGAACCGCGCGCAGACGAAGATTGCTATCAGGTTCATGACGAATGTTTCGGGCTGATAGGCCAGTCCGAAGGTCAGGCCGATCACCGGCGCGCCGATGGAAATCAGCCCGATCCCGCAACCGAATCCGAGGACGGCAAGACACAATGTCCAGCTGTCGTTGAGATGCTCGGTTTTTGCACGCTCGCGGCCGAAGTTGACCATGGGCGGCATGTAGAGGGTGACGAAAAGCCGGACGACGACGTTGCGCGGCAGCATGGCCGTCAACATGGTGATGTTGTAGATGGCCAGCGGTGCCATGCCGAGAAGCGTGCCGACAGCGAAGCGATCGGAAAATTGCAGGATAGCATTGCCGATGCCGCTTTTCATGAGCGGACGCCCGAAGGCCAACGCTTCTGCTGCCACCGGTTTGTCCCATCCCAATCGCCATCTGCGAACGGAAAACAAGTGAGACAGCAATACGAAGGCGACGATATTGATCAGAATTCCGTAAATTGCGGCGCGGAAATCCTGAAGCCACCAGGCGAGCGCTGCCGTGGCGATCGTCCAGACGAGCTGTGCCCCGCCGACCACAACGGCTTCGCGCCAGTAGGCGTAGGACCGGACCGCTTCCTTGATGCTCAGATTGTAGAGAGCCCGAAGAACCATACAGAGCCCAAGCATCGCATAGGCCCAAAGGGCTTCAGGCGTGGAGAACGAATAGGCAAAGACGGGTGCCGCCGCGAGCAGCAGCAAGCCCAGCAGAAGCCCCCTCAACATCTGTATGCTGTGGAGGGTGGCATAGACAGTGCGTTGAGGCGCAAGTTCGCTGGAACGAATGGCGGAGAAGGTCAATCCGATGTCGGAGACCTGCTCGGCGATGCCATAGACGACAGACAGCGTGACGCCGATGCCGACCTGATCCGGCGGCAGCAGCCTGGCAAGGACAACCGTGCGCAGGAAGGGGAAGATCATTTCCGAGAGCGTGGAAAAGACCAAAGCAGCCGAAGCCAATCGGTTAACGATCGTTCGTGCCATCAGACAGTCATCCGTTTCATGAGAGCGGCGGGCTTTCGGCGGAAACAACCGGCCGGCTGCCAGCCTTGCCAAGATACGCATTGCCGCCTGCACGGTAGGCCCAGTCCGTAAACGGATGGAATGGCAGGTCCGTGGGCGATGGATCATCTAACGCGGCTGACATCGGGCTCACCGGTGGGTTGCAGGATCGGCAATTATTGTGTGCGCCGCAACAATATCAGCTTGAAATTTTGCCGCAAGGGTTCTTGCAGCGTGGCGCTGTAGCAATCGTCGCGTCATAATTTTTCCATCATCTGATGATCTGTCGATCCTGTCGGCGATACCCTGATCCATCGTCCGAAATATATGAAAAAGCCATATAAAACAGTTTCCTCCATAGTCTTCGCGATCCAGTCTCCCGCCATGGGTGCGTGTGGTTGGAAAACCTGTTGTCGCGAACGACCTCATTCCGGCATTCAGATATTCGTTGATTCTGATAGCGGATAGATGCTACATGCTCATGTGCAGTGCAGCATAAATGCTCTGTTTTCGGACAGTATTGAGGGTGTGTTGGTATTGATTGACCCTTGAGCGCGCCGCGCCCGAACCGAAGGTGTTTGAATGCTCGAAGCTTCTGTGCATGGGGTATCTCGGTCCTTGTCGCGTCTTCAAGAGGCTCGTGAGGCCGGTTCACCCGGTGATATTTCCGTAATCGCACGTATGCTTTACGAGCGGCGGGTTCTTTTCGGCGGCATCATTCTTGCGTTTGTTCTGGCAGGGGTCGCCTTCCACATGCTGGTCAGCCCGCGTTATACGGCCACTGCCGAGGCGATGATCGATTTCCGCCGCCTCGAAAGCGTCAACCGCGAGGACGCCGTTTATAACTTCCGGCTCAGCGATGCCGCGATGGAAAACCAGATTGCCCTGATCAAGTCGGATGCCGTTATCGCCGCCGCAGTGGATTCGCTCGACCTTTCGCAGGCAAAGGAATTCAACACCGATGGCTGGCTCAGCGCTGTTTTCGGGAGTGGCGAGGAAAAGACCCCGGCCGTGATCCGCCAGGAGCGGATGGACAAGCTCAAGAGCATGATCTCCCCGGTGCGGGTCGATCTCTCCTACATGATTGAGGTGTCTGCCACGAGCCGGGATCCGGCCCTATCCGCCGCATTGGCAAATGCCGTGGTCAACGCCTATTCGAACGACCAGCTCAAGGCGCGCAAAGAGGTGGCCGATGCCGTCAATGACTGGTTCGAACAGCGTGCCGAGGCGCTCCAGCAGAAGGTGACGGATGCGGAGCGCGCCACGATCGACTATCGTATAAAAAACCAGATTATGTCCGCGGACGGAAAGTTCATCGACGAATCGCAGGTCGAGGATCTGAGCCTTCGCCTTGTTGCTGCCAAGGAGCGCCGGATCAAGGCGCTGGCTTTGCTGGAGCGGGTCAACGCCATTCTTGCCGAAAACAGGTCGGTCAGCTCGAACCTGGGGGAAAGCTCCGGTATCGGACAAGAACTGACCAACCCGGTCATTGTCGGCCTGTTGGCGCGTTATCACGAAATTTCCCTGACGATGCAGAACAACATGACGCGCTATGGGGCGGGCCATGAAAGCGTGGTCAAGGCCCAGCAGGACCTGTTGGAAATCGACCGGTCCATCGCCGACGAATTCCGCCGGCTTGCGGAGAGCCTGAAAAGCAGTGCGGAGATTGCCGAGAACGAGGAAAAGCAGCTCGATGGCATGCTGGCCGATGTTTCCCAGGCGATGATGAACGGCCAGAAGCTTCGGGTCGAAATGGCGATCCTTTCCGGGACGGCGAACAGTCTCAAGGTTCTGCGTGACAATTTCCTGCAGTCATTCATCTCCTCGACGCAGATGCAGTCCTTGCCGGTCACGGAAATCCGGGTCGTCACGCTTGCAGAGCCGCCCCGTGCCGCAAGCTTCCCCGTTCTGAAAAAAGTGCTGGGCTTTGCGCTTGGGGCCGGTTTGCTGGCCGGATTGTCGACGGTTCTTGCATTCGAAATACTGCCGCAGAGCCTTCGCAAGCGGATCCAGCTGGAAACGGCTGTTGGCCGCCGGTGCCTGGGTTTCGTCGGAAATATCACGCGCGGCGGCGCCGGGCGACTGCAGAACCGACGCCCCTGGGAAGCGGAGTACAACAGGGAAGTCTTCCGTTCCATCCTCATGGACATTCAGGAGGCGACGAGCGCGTCGCCTGTCGCGCCGGTGGTTGCACTGACCGGTGTGCGCGGCGACGAGGGGGCGACAACCATTGCCATGGAACTGGCGATCCTGGCGGGCCGCTCGGGCAAGCGGGTCCTGCTGATCGATGGCGACCTGCGCGCACGGACATTGACCAGCCGGCATAATGTTGCGCATGAGCGCGGTCTGCTTGAGGTCCTTGCGGGTGCTCCCTTCGTGAATTGCGTGCAGGCCAGTGCTTCTGAAAACGTCTATATCCTGCCCGCATCAACGGCCGGACTTGAAGCCCATGGCCGGCAGTTGATGGCCGGTCGCGAGATGCGCGATTTCTGCGAAATGGCGCAACAGCGCTTCGACCTGGTACTGATTGATCTGCCCCCGCTCGCCCTCGTGCGCGATGCGCGCGTGATCGCCGATGTTGTCACCACCTACCTTCTGGTCGTGGAATGGAACAGGACGACCGGTACCGCCGTGGTTGATGCGCTCGCGCAAAATCCGGAAGTCGAGCGCAAGCTCGCAGGTGTCGTCTGCAACAAGACCGATCTTGGCAAACGAGACCGTCTCGGCGACGAAAGTCTGGCGGCGATGATCAATTTCTATCGCAGCAACCCTTTGCCTACCCCTTCTGCTGAAACTGTCGAGGCCAGCGGCCCGGAGCGCGGCATCAGGGAACTGAAGCTGATCAGAAAATGACATTTTGGAAACGACTGCAAAACCGCCGCATGCCGCCGAATGATTTGCGCCTGATGCCCGGAGAAGCGTATCAATGAATTACAGCAATTTCGAAATCAACGCGCATCCAACTGCATCGCGCGCACCGCCGGAACCGCCGTTCCTGCAAAACGAACTGCGGGCGTTCGTCAATTTTCTTCGCCGCCGTTATACCTTTATCGTGGCGGGCATGGTCATCGGTGCAATTGTTTTCGGCATCGCCTCGTTTCTGACCGTTCCGGTTTACAAGGCAACCACGGAGATCTTGCTCGATCCCCGCTCGATGTCCGTTCTCGATGCGCAGCCGGGTCAGGTCAATGCGGTCGAAGCGCCCGCCGCCAACTCGGCACGCGTCGATACGCTCGCGCAGACACTCAGTTCCACGCCGATCGTCGAGGCGGTTGTTCGGGCGGAAGATTTGGTCAACGATCCCGAGTTCAACGGAACGCGCACCTCTTTCATCCGCTCCGTCATGTCGGCAATCGTGGGCTCGGAAGCACCGCCTTCCGAGGAAAAGCGCTTTGCCGGCACGATCGAGGCCGTGCGGGCGGCGATGTCCGCCGAACGGGCGGAAACCACCTACCATGTCGTCGTGGGTTTCCAGTCGGAATCCCCGGACAAGGCTGCCCGGATCGCCAACGCCTTCTGGACCGCTTACGAGAAGTATGAACTCAAGTCGAATTCGGACACCACGCGCGCCGTTGCCGGTTGGATGCAGGCGCGGCTTTCCCAGTTGCAGGCGCAGGCAACGAGCGCTGAGGCGGAGGTCGTTCAATTCAAGGGGCTGAGCGGTATCGCGACGGCAGATGGCAAATCGATTGCCGACACCGTGCTTGCTGATCTTTCCTCGAAACTTTCGGAAGCGTCCGGTCTCGTTGCCGAGAAGAAGGCGATGCTGGATCGCATCAAGGTCATCAATTCGAGCGACGGCATCGACATGACGGTGACGGATGCCTTGAACAGCGAGGTGATCGGCGGATTGCGCAAGGAGTATCTCGACACGGTTGCAGAGGCGAATGACCTTGCCGTCCGTTATGGGGAAGGCCATGCCGCAGTCGTAAAGCTGCGCCAGAAAGCGCAGAGCATCGGCCTGTCCGGTCGCGAAGAGTTGAAGCGCATCGAAACGACCTATCTGAGCGAGTATGAGATCGCGCTGTACCGGCAGAAGGCCCTCAAGGAGAGCATCGACGAGCAGTTCAAGCAGACCATCAATGTCAGCCAGAACCAGGTAAAGCTCCAGGAGCTGGAAACGCGTGCCTCTTCCGCGCGCAGGGCCTACGAGGACATGCTGGCCCGTCACACGACGACCGTTCAAAACGAATCCATCCCCGTAACGGAAGCACGCGTTGTCGGCGAGGCGACGCCGCCGTCTTCCAAATTCAAGCCGCGTCGTGGTCTGCAAACCGCCTTGGGCGGAGCGCTGGGCCTTTTCGTCGGTTTTGGTCTTGCTTTTGGCATCGATTTTCTTGATCGCCAGATCAGAACGCGGCGGGAAGCCGAGGAAGCCCTCGACATCACCTGTCTCGGCCTCTTTCCTTTCATCGAAAATGTTCGAACCAAGCCAAAGACATTTTCCAAGACCGGCGTTGTTTCCGCCAATCGGACGCTGCCCTGGGATTATGTCATCCAGGAACCATTTTCGATCGGCGCCGAGACGGTGCGTTCGGTCAAGGTGGCAATCGACCAGCGCGCCGGCAAAAGCCGCTGCCGCACGATTGGCGTCACGTCGTCCTTGCCTGGCGAAGGCAAGTCGAGCGTCTCTGTCAATCTCGCCCACCTCATGGCCGACGGTGGCGGTCGCGTTTGCCTGATCGACTGCGATATGCGCCACCCCGTGTTGTCCAAAAATCTTTACAGATCAGCAACCGGCGGCCTTCAGGATGTGCTGATCGAAGACGGGGACTATGCAAGCCTGATGATTTCCGACGAATACCTGAAGCTGGATTTTCTTCCGGCCCTCTCGCGCTTCCCGGTTCATCAATATCATGAGCTGCTGGCATCGCCGGCGATGGAGCGACTGCTGGAAAAGCTTTCGGAGCGGTACGACTACATTGTTCTCGACCTTGCACCGGTTCTGCCGGTTGTCGATGCCCGCACGATCGCGCCGCTGCTGGATGCGTTCGTCTTTGTCGTCGGGTGGGGTGAGGTTTCGCGTGACATTCTCCAGGATGCCATGGCTACGAGCCCGGTCATGCGGGAAAAGACGATCGGCACGGTGCTGAACAAGGCAAAGTTGAACAAGTTGCCGCGATATGGGGAGTATGCGCGCTCCTACTACTCGAACAAGTATCATAGTGCTGGGTAGGGCCATGGACGGTGCGGCGGGAACGGCAGGTCGGTCTTCGCCATCCACAGGCGTGGAGAGTGCGATTTCACCAAGCGTGGTGCGCATCGGCGGATTGGCTCTTCTTGCTCTATCGCTTGTCTGGTTTGCCGCTGTTTATGGTGATTACATTGCATCGGCCAAGGCGAGATCCATGGCTGATGGCATCTTGAACAACCAGACGTTCCGGTCGGTGGATATCGACCTCTACAAGACCGCCATTTCCGAATTCAAAGGCTCTGCGGCCAAATCCGCGGAAGCGATCCTTGCGCTTCGCGCCCTTGAAGACGCGCGATTAGAAGGCGGAGAGGGGGCGGAGGCCATTGAAAGTCGTCGCCTTGAGGCCGAACAAGCGGTTTTGAGTGCGCTTAGCGTCTCCCCGCAGCGGGGGTATTTCTGGTACGCGCTTTTTGTTCTCCGCTTGAAACCGGATTTTTCCAATGTTGCGGCCCTGCTGCCACTGATCGAGGAATCCTATCGCTGGGCGCCGGCGGAAGGCTGGATCAGCATCCGGCGCGCACCTTTGGTGCTCGGGTTGGGGATGAAGGCGACGCTCGACATTCGCAAGCACGCTCTTGATGAACTGATGGCCCTCATAGATCAGCGGGTATCCGACGGCGTGGTCCCAGCCTACTGGGGCGGCGATGCTGCGATCCGGGACATGATCTTGAAACGCATCGCGTTGCTGTCTAAGAAAGATAGAGAATGGATGATGAGCCGAGTTATACAATTTAAAGTAGATCCACATAAAAACAGCAGTGAAATGTAGTAATTTTTGAAACTAAATTTCACGGTTTCCGTAGCGTATAGTGTCTTTTTCGCAATTGGATTGAGATTTGCGTAGCCGCTCAGGTCTACGCGAAGTGTGAGTAACGAGGATTGTTTGCATGCTGGCATTGAAAGCTCCGCGGCCACTGAAGCCCTACGCCAGGGCGCTAAGGTTCGGTTGGAAATCATTCGTGAGGCTGTTTGGTGCGCGCCATCCGCGGAGTTGTACCGTGTGCGGCCATCACGGCCGGTTCTTCTCCTACGGCTATCCTCTCGTTGCCGATGTACTGTGCCCCGGTTGCCTGTCCCTCGAGAGGCACAGACTGCTCGCGCTCTATTTGTCAGAGAACAAGGTTTTCGCAGGCAAGGACGTGCTGCATTTTGCCCCTGAAGAGGGAATGACGCGCATCGTCAAGCAGCAGGGACCGTCTAAGTATACGACCTGCGATCTCTTCGCGAGCAACGTCGATCTGAAGATCAATATCGAGCAGATTGCATTGCCGGATGAAAGCTTCGATCGTGTCTTGTGCCTGCATGTTCTCGAACATGTCGACGATCGCAAGGCCATGGCAGAGATTCATAGAATTCTGAAGCCCGGCGGTGTCGCGATCGTCATGGTGCCGATCGAGGAGGGTTGGGATACGACCTACGAAAATCCCGCTATCACCGCGCCGGCCGAGAGACTTTACCATTTCGGCCAGGAGGATCACGTTCGCTATTTCGGCCGGGATCTGCGCGACAGGCTGAAGGCCGCCGGCTTCTCGCTGAACGAATATACCGCTCATGAGCCCTATGTTTTGAACCATGGTTTGAAGCGTGGCGAAAAGGTGTTTGTGTGTACGAAGAGCGGCTGAGCGTCAGCCAGAACCGGTCGGTGCGCCATGAATTATTCAGAACGAGGTGAGTTGGTGGTAGTGGGGAGGGAGGAGCCTCTGGGAGTGCGACAGGCTTTGACGGAACGCCCGAGCGTGTCGATCGTCATCCCGCATTTCGACGATCTGGTGCGCCTGGATGTGTGCCTGGATCTGTTGATGCTCATGGATGGCATGGACAGCAACACCGAGGTGATTGTTTGCGACAACGGGACACCGGCGGGTCTCGATGCCGTGATCGCAGTCGTCAAGGGTCGTGCACGGGTTGTTTCCACCGGTGAACGGGGGGCAGGACCTGCACGAAACGAAGCCGTCCGTCACGCCAAAGGTGAGGTTCTGGCCTTTCTCGACAGCGATTGCGAACCGCAGTCGGGCTGGATGCAGCAGGGCGTCGCCGCCTTGGGCGAAAATGATATCGTTGGCGGCAAGATCCTCGTTTCGGTCGCCGATCCGGAAAATCTCACGATAGCGGAAGCATTCGAACGGGTGTTTGCCTTCAAGAACCAGCGCTATGTCCACAAGATCGGATTTACTGTCACGGCCTCCATGTTCGTATGGCGACGCGTCTTCAACAGTGTCGGCGACTTCCATAATTTCGTTCCGGAAGACATTGAATGGTGTGAGAGGGCGCGGGCGCAGGGATACAAGATCGGCTATGCCGAACAGTGTATTCTCGTGCACCCGGCTCGTCACAGCCTTGATGACCTGCGGCGGAAATGGGCACGCATGTTGTTGGAATCCCTGGCAATGTATCGGCAGAAAAACCGCAGCGAGTTGCTTTGGATGCTGCGAAACTGGCTGGTTCTGCTGTCCATCTTTCCGCATCTCTACAATGTGGCGACCTCCAGCCAGGTATCCGGCGTGCGAAATCGCTTCAAGGCCGCTGCTGGCCTGTTCTACATCCGGACGTACCGGTTTCTGTATGCCCACAAAGTCTTTTTTAAAGGAAAAGCCGCATGAACGATGCCGATACCAGGACGAAAACGATCATCTCCGTTGTCGGTTTCAAATCGTCGGAGATGATTGCAGACCTGGTCGCCTCGAGCCATGAGTGGACCCATGGAAACCATGAGTGGCACATTTGTGAAAATGGCGGCGTGGAAAGTTTTTCGCAACTGGTCGCG
>Ga0307513_10000181_pt1 | contig 91264 bp, 91 predicted proteins | sample 15_EM_MG_FD_202174 | JGI IMG/M metagenome (GOLD analysis project Ga0307513, IMG submission 202174) | Populus trichocarpa ectomycorrhiza microbial communities from riparian zone in the Pacific Northwest, United States - 15_EM | ecosystem: Host-associated > Plants > Roots > Unclassified | place...
CGGGATCGACACCGCGTCCTTGACCGCCTTGACGGCGGTCCAGTCGGCCTGGCCCTTGTAGAACTGGCAGCGGGTGCGCCCATGCACGGTGACGGCGGCGACGCCGCAGGCCTGCGCGCGGGCCGCGATGTCCGGCGCATTGGCGCTGGCGTCATCCCAGCCCAGGCGCATCTTGACGGTCACCGGGATATCGACGGCCTCGACGGCCGCGGCGATCAGGTCCGACGCCAACTGCGGATCACGCATCAGGGCCGAGCCGGAGAGCGAACCGGTGACTTCCTTGGCCGGGCAGCCGAAGTTGAGGTCGATGATCTGGGCGCCGGCCTGGGCGGCCAGGCGCGCGCCGTTAGCCATGTGGTGAACTTCGCGACCCACCAACTGAACGACCATCAGCGGCAGTCCCTCGCCCACCGCCGCGCGGCGCACGACATCGGGACGGCCCTTGGAGAATTCGGCGCAGGCGACCATTTCGGTGGCGACGTAGGTCGCCCCAAGCCGACTCGCGGCGCGGCGGAACGGAAGGTCCGAGACCCCCGTCATCGGCGCAAGCCACGCCTTGCCCCCAACCGTGATATTCCCGACCTTGAGCGTACTGCTCATTTTGTAATCATCCCCATCGCTACCTTTTTAGGCATATTGTGCAGCGCGGTAAAGCCTAGACAACCACGACCGTAGGCCTAAACAGCCGCTATGACCTTTTGCGCCCTGATTGTCGCGGCGGGCTCGGGCCTTCGAGCCGGTCCCGGCGCGCCGAAAACCTGGCGGTCATTGGGCGCAAGGCCTGTTCTGCGATGGTCGATCGACGCCTTCAGGGGCGCCGGCGCCAGGACGATCGTGATCGTGGCTGCCGCCGACAGGGTGGCTGATCTTCATGACAGCCTTTCCGGCTTGGACAATTGCCTGGCCGTGGCCGGCGGCGAGACCCGCGCCCAGTCGGTGCAGGCAGGCCTGGCGAAACTGGAAGCCGCCGACGACATGCCCGTGCTGATCCACGACGCGGCCAGGCCCTTCGTCGCCGCAACCCACATCCAGGCCGTCCTGGCCGCGTTGCAGACGGCTGACGGCGCGATCCCCGCCCTGCCGATGGCCGATACCCTGAAACGCAGGGACCAAGCGTCGGTGGTCACCATCGCCCGCGACGGCCTTTGGCGCGCCCAGACGCCGCAGGCCTTCCGTCTCGGGCCGCTGCGCGCGGCCTACGCCGCCTGGCCTGCGGACCAGGAGCCCACGGACGACGCCGGCGTCATGGAGCGGGCCGGCGGAAGGGTGGCGCTGGTCCCTGGCGACCCCCTGCTGTTCAAGCTCACCTATCCGGAGGATTTCGCCATGGCCGAGCGGCTCGCCGGGCCCTCCCGCACGCTGCGCATCGGCCAGGGCCTGGACGCCCACCGATGGGGGCCGGGCGAGGCCGTCTGGCTCTGCGGCGTCCGTATCGCCCACGACCAGGCCCTGGTCGGTCATTCCGACGCCGACGCGGGCCTGCACGCGATCACCGACGCCGTCCTGGGGGCGATCGGCGAGGGCGACATAGGCGATCATTTTCCGCCTTCGGATCCCCGATGGAAGGGCGTCTCCTCCGACCGCTTCCTGACCCACGCGGTCGAACGGGTCGCGGCCAGGGGCGGCAGGATCGCCAATGTCGACGTGACGCTGGTCTGCGAGCAGCCGCGGATCGGGCCCCACCGCCAGGCGATGCGCGAACGGTTGGCCGGCCTGCTCGGCCTGCCGGTCGATCGCGTCAGCGTCAAGGCCACGACGACCGAGGGCATGGGCTTCACCGGCCGGGGCGAAGGCCTGATGGCCCAGGCCGTCGCCGCCGTCGAAATGCCAGACTAGCTCAGGGCAGCCAGGTCGCCCGCTCGCGCATCCGGGCGTAGAGCGCCCCCACCAGGTTCATATAGTCGTCTGTCCACGGCCGCGCCTGGGTCGGGTCCGATGGGGTCCAGCGCGGGTCGGCGGCGAAGGTCGCCAGGGCCTGGGGCGTGCGGGCGACGATCAGCGCGTCCTCCGAGGATTCCCAGAACATCGGCGTCCCCTTCGGCGCCCGGTGACGCTGCAGGAGCGCCACGCCGCCGGCGGCGTCGGCCACGGCCATGGCGGGGCCGGCGAGTTCCAGGTTGCGGTTGGAAAGATGCAGGATCAGCACGCCGTCCGGCTTCAGGCGCGCCAGGTATCCCTTCACCGCCTCCACCGTCAGCAGGTGGGCCGGCACGCTGTCGGAGGAGAAGGCGTCGATCAGCAGGATGTCGAAGGAGTCGTTCGGTTGCCTGGCCAGGGTCAGCCGCGCATCCCCGAGCTTGTAGGCGATCGGCCCCTTGGCGCACTGGGTCGTGTAGCTGAAATGCCTGGGGTCGGTGGAAATGGCGATTACTTGGGGATCGATCTCGAAGAACGTCAGGCGGTCGGTTTCGCGGACATAGGCCGAGACGGCGCCGGCGCCGAGCCCCACCGCACCGATGTCGATCGCCGGCTTGCGCTTTCGGACGTCGACGAAGACCTGACCGATGGGCGTTTCCGGCGCGTAGTAGACCAGCGGCCGGCAGCGCCAGCGGGGGTCCTGCGCCTGGGCGCCGTGCAAGGTCGTGCCATGGGCTAGCATGCGGACCGTGCCGCCCAGGCGCGGGACCTGGGTCTCGGACTGGCGCACCACGCCGAAGAAACTGCGCCAGGATCGCCGCACGTCGACCCGGTCGCCGGTCATGTGCGCCGAGATCAGCAGGATGGTCACCATCCCGAAGAAGAACGTCCGATGACGGCGGACCAGGAAGGCGCAGATCGCCGCAACGCCCAGCAGCAGGACCATGGCCGGGTCGCGGTGCGTCGCCAGGCCCGGGATCTTGTAGGCCAGGATGTCGATCACCGGCGCCGCGACGGCCGCCGCCACCCCGACGCCGAAGGTCGTCCAGCGCCAGGATTCCACCCGGTCTCCGGTCCATGCGGGGCGGGCCAGGCAGGCCAGCGCCAGCACCAACGGGTATTCCCAGACATTGGTGAAGATCACCGGCGCCAGCAGGGCTGTGAAGGCGCCGCCGACCACGCCGCCGACCGACATCCAGAGATAGAACTCGGTCAGCCGCTCCGGCGGCGGCCGACGCGCCACCAGGGCCTGATGGCACATCAGGGCGGTGAGGAAGAAGGCGTCGAGATGGATCAGCAACTGCAACAGGAAATTCGCGGTCTTGAACGGCAGCATGGCCGCGCACAGCACCAGCGCCCCGGCCTGCAGCACCAAGGTGGTCTGCGGAGAAATGGCCGGCTTGGCCTGGAAGGCGACGATGAAGGTGATCAGGTAAAGCGCCAGCGGCAGGACCCAGAGAAACGGCGCCGAGGCCACATCGGTGGTGATGTGCGTCGTCACCCCCAGCATCAGGCTGGACGGAATGGCCGCCAGCGCCACCCAGGTCAGCCGTTCCCGCCAACTCGCCCGAACCCGGCCTGCCGAGATCTCCGCACCGGCGGCCTCCTTCGGCGCGGCGCGCGAAACCAGCAGCCCAAGGGCGACCATCAGCAAGGCGAAGGCGCCGTAGCCGAAGCTCCAGCCCCATGACTGTCCCTTCAGCGTCATGGTCGGCTCGACCAGCAGCGGGTAGGCCAGCAAGGCCAGCAGGCTGCCGAGGTTGCTGGCGGCGTAGAGCACATAGGGCTCCTTGCCCTCCTCCGCGCGGAAGGCGCGCGCGTGCCAGGCCTGCACCAAGGGGGCGGTGGCCGACAGCATGGCGAAGGGTGCGCCGACCGACAGCGTCAACATCGCCAGCAGCCAGAGATTGGGATGGGTCGACGACGGCGGCCCCGCCAGCTCGCTGACCCGCAAGGGCAGCATGGCGACGGCGACCAGCAGCAGCGCCCCATGGATCAGGGCCTGGCTGCGCAGGGCGCGCACCTTCTGCAGGGCGTGGGCGTAGCCGTATCCCGCCAGCAAGGCCGCCTGGAAGAACACCATGCTGGTGTTCCAGACCGACGGCGCGCCCCCCAGCAGCGGCAAGGCGAGCTTGGCCACCATCGGCTGGACGAGGAACACCAGGCTCGCGCTGGCGAACACGGTGATCGCGAACGGGCTAGGTGAAAGGCGCGCCGGCCGGGGGCCGATGTCGACGGCTGTCATGGGTGCGAATCGTCTTGTGTCTACGGGCGCGGGGATGTTGTGGTCAGGCCCGACCGTTGCCTAGCGTTACCGGAGCCGTCGCCGATGTTTTCCCTGGAAATCGAGACCCTCGCGCGGCTGGTGGTGGACGAGGCGCGTCAGCGGTCGCTGCGGATCGCCACCGCCGAAAGCTGCACCGGCGGCCTGGTGGCCGGCGCCATCTGCGCGGTCGCCGGCGCCTCCGACGTGTTCGAACGGGGCTTCATCACCTATTCCAACCGCGCCAAGCAGGAGATGCTGGATGTGCCGGGCGATCTGATCGCCGACCTGGGCGCGGTCTCCGAAGCCGTCGCCCGCATGATGGCCGAAGGCGCGCTGGAGAATTCAAACGCCCATCTCACCGTCGCCATCACCGGGGTGGCGGGGCCTGGCGGCGGCACGCCGCTGAAGCCCGTTGGAACCGTCCATATCGCCACCGCCCGCGCCAACCAGGCCCTGATGCACAAGGCCGAATTCTTCGACGACCTGGGGCGGGAGTCCATCCAACTGGCCGCGGTCCAGAGCGCGCTTCAGGCGCTGCTCGACCGGATGGCGTGAGCCCCCTAACCGTAGAGCGCCTTCGCCCTGGCCTCGAAGCAAGCCATCAGCTTATCGACCGCATGGTGGAAGTTGGCCGCCAGCAGGGTTTCCAGCAGGCGCGCCTTGAAGACGAAATCGATCTCGAATTCGACTCGCGCGCCGATCGGATCGGGTAGGAAACGCCATCGATTCTCCAACCGCCTGAACGGTCCCGACAATAGACCGACCGTGATCTCCGGCTTGTTCGAGTCGCGCGTCACCCGCGTCGAGAACCGTTCCTTGAGCATCGCAAAGCCCACGGCCGCCTCGGCGTCGACGCTGTCGACCCCGTCTCCCAGCGCGCGAGCGTTCCAGGTCCGCAGCGACACGATCCAGGGAACGAACTCGGGATATCGCTCGATATCGCCGACCAGGGCGAACAATTGCTGCGGTGTGTAGGGCAGCGTCCGGAAGACCTGGTGGCGCAAGGCTTGGCGCTACGCCGCGGCGTCCTTGGCCAGGCGCGCGGCCTTCAGCCGCGCGAAGTCCTCGCCGGCGTGGTGGGACGAGCGCGTCAGAGGGCTGGCCGAGACCATCAGGAATCCCTTGGCGCGGGCGATCTCCTCGTAGCCGCCGAACTCCTCGGGCGTGACGAAGCGATCGACGGCGGCGTGCTTGCGGGTGGGCTGCAGGTACTGGCCAATGGTCAGGAAATCGATGCCGGCCGAACGCATGTCATCCATCACCTGCATGACCTCTTCCTTCGTTTCGCCGAGGCCGACCATCAGGCCGGACTTGGTGAACTGGGCGGGGTCGCGCTCCTTCACTCGTTCCAGGAGGCGCAGCGAGTGGAAGTAGCGGGCGCCGGGACGGATCGACAGGTAGAGCCGCGGCACGGTTTCGAGGTTGTGATTGAAGACGTCCGGCTTGGAATCGATCACCAGCTCGGCGGCGCCGGCCTTGCGCAGGAAGTCCGGCGTCAGGATCTCGATCGTCGTGCCGGGCGCGGCGGCGCGGATCGCCAGGACCACCTGGGCGAAGTGCGCGGCGCCGCCGTCAGCCAGGTCGTCGCGGTCCACCGAGGTGATGACCACGTGCTTCAGGCCCATCTTGGCCACGGCGTCGGCGACGCGGGCGGGCTCGGTGGGATCCAGGGCTTGCGGCTTGCCGGTGATCACGTTGCAGAAGGCGCAGGCCCGCGTGCAGGTGTCGCCCATGATCATCATGGTGGCGTGGCTCTGGCTCCAGCACTCGCCGATATTGGGGCAGGCCGCCTCCTCGCAGACGGTGACGAGGCCGTGTTCCTTCACGATGGCGCGGGTTTCGTTGTAGCCCGCCGATCCGGGCGCACGTACACGCAACCACTCGGGCTTGCGCAGCAGCGGCGTATCCGGGCGCGCCTGCTTCTCCGGATGTCGCGGGCGGCGCCCGCTCAAGGTGTCGATGACAACGGCCATGCTGCCTAGATCGTCCTCCTGCCCCGTCCAATCAAGCCATATCCGCGCGCTTGTGGAAGCTTAAGTGCGCGAGGACAAGCTTGCCCCCATGTTTCGCACCGCGCTCCTGGCCCTGCTCCTGTTCGGTCTCGCCGCGTGCGGGGACGACGCAGACCGCGCGCCCTTCGCCGAAAGCCGGACGCCGCCTGGTCTGGCCGGGCGCTTCTTCACGCCCGAGGGCTGGGCCTGGGGCTATGTTCAGGTCGGGGGCGCGCCGCCGCAACGCTATGGCGTCTCCGCGCCCCGCGGCGTGCCAATCGGCCAGGCGCTGATCGTCGTCGATTCCGGCGAAACGGCGGAAGCCTGGTTCGAGACGGCCGCCGATCTCAATGCACGGGGCGTCACCGTCTGGGTCCTGGAACGCGCGGGCCAAGGGGGATCGGGGCGTTTCGCAGCCCCCCGAGACCTCATCCACGCGCCGAGCTTCGATCCCGACATGGCGGCGCTGAAGGCCATGGTGCAGCTGGTCATTCGTCCCCGGGCGCCCTCGCGGCTCATGCTGCTGGCGCAGGGCGACGGCGCGGTCGCGGCCATGGGCGCGGTGGAGCGCGGACTGCGTGTGGGCGTCCTCGTCCTGTCCGCCCCGCGCCTGGCGCCGACGCGGGCGGAAACCGCCGTCGAAGGCCTCAAGCGCCGACTAGGCCTCACAACGGCCAAGGCGTCCGGTTGGCGGCCCTGGTCGCGTGAGACCGTCGCGGCCCGCAACCTCAGCCATGATCGGTGGCGCGGCGGCGTGCAACAGGCCTGGGAGATCGCCAACCCGGACCTGCGGATGTCGGGCGACAGCATCGGCTGGCGCCAGGCGTTGCGGGAAGCCGGCGCCATGGCGGCCCGGCGGGCTGGTGAAATCCGGACGCCCGCCGTGATCCTGTCAGCCGACGCGCCCTCGCCCGCGCTCCGGCGCATCTGCAACGCCATGGCCGACTGCCGCTTGACGGTGATCGCCCAGGCGCGCCCGGCGCTCCACCTCGAAAGCGATCGCTATCGGAAGCCGTGGCTCAAGGCGCTCGCCGACCTGCTGGAGGCGCGCTGACGCCCCCAGACTCACGGATTGTAACCGATCTTTTCAACGCCCCCCGCCAAGGCTAGGCTCCCGTCAACGATACCGGGGAAACCAGGAGGCGCTCGCCCTTGTCGGGTACATACGATCCGCGCGCCAGCGAGACCTCGCTGTTCGACGCCCTCATCGCCGCCCGCGCCAGATACGGCGCCAAGAAGCTGATCCTGGAAGACCAGGAACGCCGGCCGCTCAGCTATACCGACCTGATCCGCGCGGCCTTTGCGCTTGGCCGCAAGATCGCGGCGATGACCGAGAAGGGCGAACGGGTCGGCGTCCTCCTCCCGTCCAGCGCCGGGGTCGTGGTGACCTTCTTCGCCCTGCACGCTTTCGGGCGCGTGCCGACGATGCTGAACTTCACCTCGGGCATCCGCAATCTGAAGGCGGCCTGCGAGCTGGCCGGCGTGAAGCGCGTGCTGACCGCCCACCGCTTCATCGAACAGGGCAAGCTGCATGACCTGATCGACGCCATCGAACCCCACGCCGCGATCACCTACCTCGAGGAGGTCCGCGCCTCCATCGGCGTGGCCGACAAGCTGTTCGCCGCCGCCGCCGGCGCCCTGCCCCGGCAGTTTCGCGCCGCGACCAAGCCCGGCGACCCCGGCGTCATCCTGTTCACTTCGGGCAGTTTCGGCGCGCCGCGCGGCGTGATGCTCAGCCAGGGCAACCTGCTGGCCAATGTCGAGCAGATCGCCGCCCACATCCCGCTCGACCCGTCATGGGTGATGTTCAACCCGCTGCCGACGTTCCACTGCTTCGGCCTCACGGGCGGGGCGCTGCTGCCGATCCTGAAGGGCATGCGGGCGTTCGAGTACCCCTCGCCGCTGCATATCAAGCAGATTCCGCCGCTGCTGAGGGACTGCAACGCCTCGATCCTGTTGGCCACGGACACGTTCCTGAACCAGTACGCGCGCGCCTCCGACCATGGCGAGTTGTCCGGCCTGGAGTTCGTGGTCTGCGGCGCCGAAAAGGTCCGCGAGGAAACCCACAACCTGATGCTCGAACGGTTCGGCCCCGTGCCGGTGCTGGAAGGCTACGGCGCGACGGAGGCCTCGCCGGTGCTGGCGGTGAACAAGCCGACCGACAACCGGCGCGGCACCGTCGGCGGCCTGCTGCCGGGCGTCGAGACGCGGCTGGAGCCGGTGGAAGGCATCCCTGGCGGCGGCAGGCTGTATGTCCGCGGCCCCAACATCATGTCGGGCTATCTGGCCGTCGGCGGCGGCATCGAGCCGCCGGAGGGCGGCTGGCACGACACCGGCGACGTGGTCGACATCACCGCCGACAGCTGGATCAAGATCCTGGGGCGGGTGAAGCGGTTCGCCAAGATCGGCGGGGAGATGGTTTCGTTGACCGCGGCCGAGGACCTGGCCGTCGCGGTCTGGCCGGATGCGCGACACGCCGTCGTTTCGCTGCCCGACGCCAAGAAGGGCGAGCGGCTGGTTCTGGTGACCGACCGGGCCGACGCCGCGTCCGCCGCGTTGCTGGCCTACGCCCAATCCGTCGGCGCGCCGGAAATCGCCGTGCCCAGGAAGATCATCAAGGCCTCGGAAGTCCCGGTGCTGGGCACCGGCAAGACCGACTATGTCGCTGTTCAGCGGGTGGCCGAGGCCGACGCACGGGCGTCGAGCAAAGCCGCCTGAAAGGGGAAACCTAGATGCCGAACCTGAGCGTCTGGGCGCCGCGCGTCCTCAGCATCCTTCGGATCATCGCCGCCCTGCTCTTCATGGAGCACGGGTTGATGAAGCTGTTCGCCTTCCCCGGCCCGCAACCGGGCGCGCCCGACCCGCTGCCGCCGTTGTTGCTGGTCGCAGCCTGGCTGGAACTGGTGGGCGGCGGGCTGCTGACGCTGGGCCTGTTCACACGGCCCGTCGCCTTCGTGCTGTCTGGCCAGATGGCGGCGGCCTATTTCATGGCCCATGCGCCGCAGGGGTTCTATCCCGCCCTCAACCAAGGCGAACCGGCGGTGCTCTACTGCTTCGTGTTCTTCTACCTGGTGTTCGCCGGGCCCGGGCCCTGGAGCCTGGACGCCGTGGCCCGGAAGAAGATCTAGGCATCCGTTTCCTCCCCCCACGTCGCGGGGCGAGGAAAAGCGGGAGTCAGCGGTAGGGGTCGGGCTGGCTCAGGTAACCCTGCACATAGTCGCCGATGCCGTCCTCCAGGGTGGTGAACCCCTGGGTGAAGCCGGCGGCGCGCAGGCGGTCCATGCGGGCCTCGGTGAAGTACTGGTACTTGTCGCGGATGGCCGGCGGCATCGGGGTATATTCGATATCGGCGTCACGGCCGGCCGCCTTGAAGACTGCGCGCGCCATGTCGTCGAAGCTGCGCGCCTGGCCTGAGCCGAGGTTGTAGATCCCGTTGACCTGCGGATTTTGCAGCAGCCAGGCGGCGACGTCGGCGACGTCGCGGACATAGACGAAGTCACGCTTCTGGCCGCCGTCGGGGATGTCGTCGCGGTAGGACTTGAAGAGCTGCACCGCGTGGCCCTCGCGGACCTTCGGCCAGATCTGCGAGGCCACGGACTTCATGGCGTGCTTGTGCTCTTCGTTGGGCCCGTAGACGTTGAAGAACTTCAGGCCCGTCCATTGCGGCGGGGCGTAGCCGCGGGCGGCGTTGCGGGCGGCGAAAATGTCGAACAGCGCCTTCGACCAGCCATAGGTGTTGAGGGGGCGAAGGGCCGAAAGCGCGGCGAAGCTGTCGTCGTCGGCGAATCCCTGCCCGCCGTCGCCATAGGTGGCCGCCGAGGAGGCGTAGACAAGCCGCCGCTGGCGATCGGTGCACCAGCGGAAAAGATCCCGCGACAGGGTGAAGTTCGAATGGATGATCTTGTCGGCGTCCGGCTCGGTGGTGGACGACACCGCCGCCATGTGGACCACCAGCTCCACGTCGCGCCAGCGCTTCTCCAGCCAGTCGAACATCTCGCTGGGCGCCACGAAGTCGCCGATGGGGTGCTTGGCGATGTTGCGCCACTTGCCGAGGTCAGCCTCGTGCAGCCAGTCGCAGACCACCACGTCGAGGCTGGGGTCCTCCGCCAGCCTGGCGACGATGTTCGAGCCGATGAAGCCGGCCCCGCCGGTGACGAAGGCGATACGGCGGGTCATGAGGAGGCCTCTTGCTTGTTGGTCATCCGGGCGATGGCCGCGCTGGAGGAAAAGCCGTCGACGATGGCCGCCAACTTCACGTCGCCGCCCCAGGATCTCACTTCCGCGGCCCCCACCACCTGGTCCTCGGTGTAGTCGGCGCCCTTGATCAGCACCTCGGGGCGCGCAGCCTCGATCAGGCGGATCGGCGTGTCCTCGTCGAAGGGCGCCACCAAATCCACCGAACCCAGGGCGGCCAGCACCATGGCGCGGGATTCCAGGTCGTGGACCGGCCTGCCCTCGCCCTTGAGCGCGCGCACGGAACGGTCCGAATTCAGGCCGACGATCAGACGGTCGCACCAGCTTCGGGCCTGGGAGAGATAGGCGACATGGCCGCGATGGAGCACGTCGAAGCAGCCGTTGGTGAAGCCGACCTTCAGGCCCCTCGCCCGCCAGCGCGCCACTTCGTCGACCATGCGCTGCGGGGTGGCGATCTTGGCCTCCGCCGGCGCCAGGTGCGCCGACAGCGATTCCTCGATCAGCTCCTCGGGCGAGACCGTGGCGGTGCCGACCTTGCCGACCGCAACGCCCGAAGCCAGCTGGGCGAAGGCCACCGCATCCTCGATGGAGGCCTTGGCCGCCAGCGCCAGGCCCAGGGCCGCAAGCGTGGTGTCGCCGGCGCCAGAGGCGTCGAACACTTCGCGGGGCGTTCCGGGGAAATGGCGAACCGGCCGCCCGCGGACGGCCAGCGATATGCCCTTGGCGGCGCGGGTGACCAACACCGCCTTGGCCTCGCAGAGCTCCAGGGCGCGGGCCAGCGCCGCCTCGATCTCGGTGTCGGTGCTCACCGGCAGATCGGTGGCGTAGGCCAGTTCGGCGGCGTTCGGCTTGACGATGTCGACCGGGCCGTAACGGGCGAAGCTGCGCGCCTTGGAGTCGACGATGACGCATCCGCCCCCGGCGGCGGCCTCGCGACAGGCGGCGATGACGGCCGGGGTGACGACGCCCTTGCCGTAGTCGGAGAGCAGGATCACGCCGGCCCCCTCGGCGATGTCGCGGATGGTGCGGACCAGGCGCTGCTCGACCTCCCCGTCCACCGGGCGGCTTTCCTCGAGGTCGACGCGCAGGAGCTGCTGGCCGCCGGAGACGAAGCGGGTCTTCAGGGTGGTCGGCCGCGAAGGGTCGGTGATCAGGAAGCCCTCGATGCCGGGGGCGCCCTCCACCAGCTTCAGCGCCAGGTGCGCCTCGCTGTCGGCGCCCATCAGGCCCACCAGGGCGACATGGCCGCCCATGGCCGCGATATTGCGCGCCACGTTGCCCGCCGCGCCCAGCATCACCAGTTCGCGGGTCCGCGCGAGCACGGGGATCGGCGCTTCCGGCGAGACCCGGCTGACCTCGCCATAGACGAAGCAATCGACCATCAGGTCGCCGACGCAGGCGACCCGCACGCCGGGTATGCGGGCCAGCAGGTTCTGAAGGGCGGTGAGATCCATGGCCTAGTCTCTGGGATCGGAAGCCCGTCCGGTCAAGCACACGGCGTTCACGCCCGCGCTGCGGCCTGGACCGCCTTGAGCGTGCGCAGCAGCCCTGCCGCCGCATCGAGCGGCAGGCAGCAGGGCGCGTCGCAGAGCGCCTTGTCCGGGTCGGGATGGAATTCCAGGAAAATGGCGTCGGCTCCGGCGGCCACGGCCGCCTTGGCGAGCACGGCCACGCCCTCGCGACGCCCGCCCGTGGAGGCGCCGGCCGTGCGGGGATCGGCGCCGGGCAGTTGCACCGCATGCGTCGCGTCCATCACCACGGGCGCGCCCAGGGCCTGCATCTGCGCGATGCCCAGCATGTCGACGACGAGATTGTTGTAGCCGAACGATGTTCCCCGCTCGCCCAGCAGCACCATGTCGTCGCCCGGCGCGGCTTCCTTCACCTTGTCGAGGATGTTGCGGGCGTCCCAGGGCGCGAGGAACTGCCCCTTCTTCACATGCAACCAGCCCCCCTCGCGGCGAACCGCGCGGGCCGTCGCCACCACCAGGTCGGTCTGGCGACAGAGAAAGGCCGGAATCTGGACCACGTCGGCGACCTTGGCGACGGCGTCGACCTGGTCGAGTTCATGCAGGTCGGTGTCGATCGGCACGTTCAGCTTGGCCTTCACCTCGGCCAGCATGGCCAGCCCCGCCTCCAAGCCCGGACCGCGATAGCTGGCGATGGAGGAGCGATTGGCCTTGTCGAAGCTCGCCTTGAAGACGAAGGGCAACTCGAGCTCGGCGGCGACCGCCTTGAGATGGCGAGCCGTTTCCAGCGCCAGCGGCAGGTCCTCGAGCACATTCAAGCCCGCGATCACCACCAGGGGACTTCCGCCGCCGATGGGGAGATCCCACTTCTTGAGATGCATGAGCGCCATGGAACGGTCCTGAAGGCTGCGACTTGGCGCTGTAAGTGGCGCGCGCCGCGAGGCTTCACAAGCGGCAAAAACGGCGGCCGAAGGGAACGTTCGCCTCCAGGCGTCGCTACCAAACCTATCTCGACGCCGGCTGACTCGCCCAGCGAACGAGGTCGATGTAATGTTGCGGCGGTTTTTGGGGACAGCATCATGAGCTTGGCCCACGAGACACCCCTTTCGGCGCTTGCGGGCAGTCCGCGCGCCCTGCGGAAAATCCCAGGACTGGCGCGCGCCCCAGCCCCGTTCCGGGTCGCGCTGTGGATCATGGCGCGCAACTGGGACGTCGGCTCCCTCAGCGTCGTCCTGCCGAACGGGCGCGATCTACGGATCTCCGGCGCGAGGCCCGGACCGTCAGGCCGCCTTATCGTCAGCGATTTCAATTTCATGCGACGTGTTCTTGCATCCGGCGACATCGGCTTCGCCGAGGGTTTCGTGGCCGGCGAGTGGGACACGCCGGACCTGCCGGCGCTGCTGGGCGTCTTCAGCCTGAACTGGGACCGCCTGCATCGACTGGTGATGGGAAACCCGCTGCTGCAGGTGATGAACCGCCTGACGCACCTGCTCCGGGCCAACACCCACAAGGGCGCGCGGCGGAACATCCATGCGCACTATGACCTGGGCAACGCCTTCTATTCGCGTTGGCTCGACCCCAGCATGACCTATTCCGCCGCGCTCTATGCCCGCCCGGGCCAGGCGCTGGAACATGCCCAGGCCAACAAATATCGCACGCTCGCCAATGGCTTGGCGCTGGGACCTGAACACCATGTGCTGGAGATCGGCTGCGGCTGGGGCGGGTTCGCCGAATACGCCGCCCGCGAAGTCGGAGCCAAGGTGACGGCGATCACCATCTCCAGGGAGCAATACGACTTCGCCGCCAGGCGGATGTTCGAGCAGGGCCTCAACGAGCGCGCCGACATCCGGCTGGTGGACTATCGCGACGTGGAGGGTCAGTTCGACCGGGTCGCCTCCATCGAGATGTTCGAGGCCGTCGGCGAACGCTATTGGCCCACCTATTTCGGCAGGATCCACGACCGGCTGGCGCCGGGAGGCCGCGCCGGCCTGCAGATCATCACCATCCGCGACGAGCTGTTCGACGAGTACCGCCGCCGCGCCGACTTCATCCAGAAGTACATTTTCCCTGGCGGCATGCTGCCGTCGGAGGCCCGGCTGCGGGAAGAGACCCGGCGCGCGGGCCTTGCCTGGGGCGAGGTCGTGCGCTTCGGGCGCCACTATGCCGACACCCTCGCCGAATGGGGCCGCAGCTTCGACGCCGCCTGGCATGACATCCGCCAGTTCGGGTTCGACGAGCGGTTCCGCAGGTTGTGGCGCTTCTATCTGGGCTATTGCGAAGCCGGCTTCCGTGGCGACCGGACCGACGTCGTGCAGCTCAATCTGCTCAAAGCCTGACGGCGCCCCTGTTCCTTGGCGCGAAGCCCGCTTAAGTAGCGGGCCATGACGATCGCCAAGACCGTACTGGACGCCATCGGCGACACGCCGCTGATCCGCCTCAACCGGGCCAGCGACGCCACGGGATGCGAAATCCTGGGCAAGGCCGAGTTCATGAACCCCGGCCAGTCCGTGAAGGACCGCGCCGCTCTCTTCATCGTCCGGGACGCAGAGGAAAAGGGCCTGCTGAGGCCCGGCGGTCGCATCGTCGAAGGCACGGCGGGGAACACCGGCATCGGCTTGGCCATGGTGGCCAAGGTGCTGGGCTATCGCGCCACCATCGTGATCCCGCGCACCCAGAGCCAGGAAAAGAAGGACGCGATCCGGCTCTATGGCGCCGAGCTGGTGGAGGTCGACGCCGTCCCCTACTCCAACCCGGACAATTACGTCCGTTATTCCGGGCGGTTGGCCGAGGAACTTGCCACCAAGGAGCCGGCGGGCGCCGTCTGGGCCAACCAGTTCGACAATGTCGCCAATCGCGAGGCCCACGTGCGCACGACCGGCCCGGAGATCTGGCGCCAGACCGACGGCAAGGTGGACGGTTTCATCTGCGCCGTCGGATCGGGCGGAACCCTGGCGGGCGTCGCTCAGGCCCTGCGCGCCAGGAACGCGGCCGTGAAGATCGGTCTGGCCGACCCGCACGGGGCCGCGCTCTATCGCTACTACACCGACGGCGAACTGGCTGCCGAAGGAACCTCCATCAGCGAGGGCATCGGCCAGGGCCGCATAACCGCCAATCTCGAAGGCCTGAAGATCGACCACGCCTATCGGATCGACGACGCCGAGATGCTGACGGCGATCTACGACATGGTGGAATACGAGGGCCTGGTGATGGGCGGTTCGACCGGCATCAATGTCGCCGGCGCCATCCGCATGGCCCAGGAGATGGGCCCCGGCCACACGATCGTGACCGTGCTTTGCGACCACGGCTCGCGCTATCAGAGCAAGATCTACAATCCGCCGTTCCTGAAGGAGCGTGGCCTGCCTGTCCCGGGATGGCTGGAATGACCGCGACAAGCCCGCTGGTCTCCACGGCCTGGCTGGCGGCGCGGCTCGGCGATCCGGCCGTACAGATCCTCGACGCCACATGGTTCATGCCGGGCGAGCCAAAATCGGGCCGGGCCGAGTATTTGAAGGCGCACATTCCTGGCGCGGTTTTCTTCGACATCGACGAGATTTCCGACACCTCCGTCGACCTGCCCCACATGCTGCCGACGCCGGAGGCCTTCGCCAGGGCCGCCGGCGCGCTGGGGCTGCGCCGCGATGCGAAGATCGTGGTCTATGACGGCGCCGGGATCTTCTCCGCCCCGCGAGTCTGGTGGACGCTACGCACCATGGGGTTCCCCGACGTCGGCGTCCTGGATGGCGGGTTGAAGCTCTGGCAAGCCGAGGGCCGGCCTGTCGAGGCCGCTGAGACGCCGGTGGCGGCGACCGTGGTCGCGGCGACTTTCCAGCCGGAGCGTGTCCGCGATCTCGCCGCGGTGACCGCCCATCTTTCGTCGGGCGACAGCCAGCTTGTCGACGCCCGCGCTGGGCCGCGTTTCCGGGGGGAGGTCGCCGAACCGCGCGCGGGCCTGCGGTCAGGTCATATGCCCGGTGCGCTGAACGTCGCCTGGAACGCGCTGGTGGCCGAAGACGGCACGCTCAAGCCCGCCGCCGACCTGCGTGCGGCGTTCACGGCCGCCGGCGTCGATCTCACCAGGCCGATCGTCGCCACGTGCGGGTCGGGGGTCAGCGCAGCGCTGCTGGCGCTGGGCCTGGCTCAGATCGGGCGTGACGACGTGGCGGTCTACGACGGCTCCTGGACGGAATGGGGCGGTCGCGCCGACACCGCCGTCGTCACCGGCCCCTGACCGCACGCCGCTCGATCTTGCCCGCGCCTTGCCTGGAGAAACCGGTAGGGCTCAAAGTAGCCGCCGGCAGTTTCGCCCCCAGCAGTGTCCAGGCCCGCAAACCGCATGCATGAAGAAACCCGTCTGGTGCGCGCCGGCGCCGCCCCCAAGGTCCTGGCCAAGACCGTAGGGCCGGCGATCCAGAAAGGCTCGACGGTTCTCCTGCCCAACGCCGCGGCGCTCTATGACGACGACAATTTCCTGACCTATGGGCGACAGGGGCTGGCGGCCCAGGCGACTTTGGCCGACGCCCTGGCGACCCTGGAAGGCGCGGTGGGCGTTTCGCTCTATCCGTCGGGCGTCGCAGCGCTCACCGGCGCCATGCTGGCGGTGCTCGCGGCCGGCGACGAGGTGCTGGTGACGGACAATATCTACAAGCCGACCCGGCGGTTCTGCGACACGGTCCTGAAGCGCTACGGCGTCACGACGACCTATTTCGACCCCCGCCAGCCCGCCGAGACCCTGGTCGCCGGCGCCTCTCCCGCCGTGAAGCTGATCGTCATGGAGTCGCCCGGCTCGCTGACCATGGAGATGCAGGATATGCGGGCGGTGGCCGAGCAGGCCGCCAGGCGCGGGATCCTGACCCTGGCCGACAACACCTGGGGCGCGGGCTATCTCTTCAAGCCCCTCGACCAGGGCGTCGACATCAGCGTCCAGGCGCTGACCAAATATGTCGGCGGCCATTCCGACGTCTTCATGGGATCGGCGGCGGCGCGCGATCCCGAGATGGTTCGCCGGCTGGACGAAGGGGTGCTGCACATGGGGTGGGCGGTGTCCGGCGAGGACGCCTACCAGATGCTGCGGGGCCTGCGCACCCTGGCGGTGCGCGTGGCGCGGCAGGGTGAAAGCGCCCTGGCGGTGGCCCAGGCGTTGCGCGAACGTCCCGAGGTGCTGGAGGTGCTGCATCCCGCCTTGGCCGAGAGCAAGGACCACGCGCTCTGGAGGCGGGATTTCACGGGCGCCTGCGGCCTTTTCGCCTTCGTCCTGCGCCCCGGATCGCGGACGGCCGTCGACGCCTTCCTAGATGGGCTCAAGCTCTTTGGCCTGGGGTTCTCCTGGGGCGGCTTCGAGAGCCTGGCGATCCTCTGCGATCCGCAATTCTCGGGCCGCAAGTATCTGCGGGACTATGACGGGCCGGTGATCCGCTTGCACATCGGCCTGGAAAATCCGCAGGACCTGGTCGCCGACCTGGGCCAGGCGCTGGATATCTACGATCGTGCCGCCGGTTGAAGGCGCAAGGGAACCCCTCGCGGTATCAGCCTCGGCGGCGCCTCGGCCCTCACCGCGTGGGGCGGCTTTGACCGCACAGCGCGGCGGCTGGCCGCGACCGGCAGCTTCCAAGGCCTTGCCGACGCCGCCGCGAGCGGCGAGATCGTGGCCGCATTCAAGTCTGCGCGCTGATTCTTCAGGAGCCCATCGATGATCATCGAACCCCGCATCCGCGGCTTCATCTGCACCACAGCCCATCCGGCCGGTTGCGCGGCCAACGTCGCCGAGCAGATCGCGGTGGTGCGTGCGGGCGGGCCGATCTCGCCGGGCCCGCGCAAGGCGCTGGTGGTGGGCTGCTCGACCGGCTACGGCCTCGCCTCGCGGATCGCGGCCGCCTTCGGGGCCGGCGCGGACACCATCGGCGTCTCGATGGAAAAGCCGCCCACCGAGACCAAGACCGCCAGCGCCGGCTGGTACAACAACCGCGCCTTCGAGAACCAGGCCAAGGCGGCCGGGCGCAAGGCCGTGACCCTGGACGGCGACGGGTTTTCCGATGAACTGAAGGCCCAGGTGATCGAGGCCATCAAGGCGGACTTCGGCCAGATCGACCTGCTCGTCTATTCGATGGCGGCGCCCGTGCGCACCGACCCCAAGACCGGCGAGACCTATCGCTCGAGCCTCAAGCCGCTGGGCGCCGCCGCCCGGATGAAGACCCTGAACACCGACAAGGGCGAGGTCTTCGAAACCGAAATCGCACCCGCCACCCCCGAGGAGACCGCCGCCACCATCAAGGTCATGGGCGGCGAGGACTGGGAGTTGTGGGTCGAGGCGCTGTCGGCGGCCGGGGTGCTGGCCGAGGATTTCCGCACCGTCGCCTACACCTATCTCGGCAGCGAGCTGACCTGGCCGATCTATTGGAAGGGCACCCTGGGCAAGGCCAAGGAAGACCTCGACCGGGCCGGCGGCGCGATCCGCGCCAGGCTGGGCGAGGGATCGGCGCGCGTCGCGTCGCTGAAGGCGGTCGCCACCCAGGCCAGCTACGCCATTCCCGCGGTGCCGCTCTACGGCGTCGTGGCGTTCAAGGTGATGAAGGAGCTGGGTCTGCACGAAGGCACGATCGAGCAGATCGATCGCCTGTTCCGCACCGCGCTCTATAACGACGCTGCTCCGCTGGACGACGCCGGCCGCCTCCGGCTGGACGACTGGGAACTTTCCGAACCCGTGCAGGCGGAGATCAAGCGCCGCTGGCCGCTGGTGGCCACCGATACCCTGGCGGAGCTGGGCGATCCTGAAGGATTCCGTAGCGACTTCCTGAAATTGTTCGGTTTTGGGCGCTCTGACGTCGACTATGGCGCCGACCTGGACCCGCGCGAGGTCCCGCCTCCGCGATGAGCCAGGGCCCGACCTGGCTGGCGGCCTTTCTGGCCGCCGAACGTCTGCCGCCCGACTACATCGATATGCTGAATCTGGTCGCGATTCCCCTGGCCGACCAGATCGCCGCCGCGCCCGGGCCGATCACCGTCGGATTGTGCGGCTCGCAGGGCAGCGGCAAGTCCACCTTGGCTGGCGTCTTGAGCCGGTTGCTGGCGGATCGCGGCTTGCGCGTGGCGACGCTGTCGCTGGACGATCTCTATCTGACGCGGTTCGAACGCCAGGCCCTGGCGCGAGACGTCCACCCCCTGCTGGCCACCCGGGGGCCGCCTGGAACCCATGATGTGGCCCTGGGCCTCGACACGCTCGACGCCTTGACCCGCCCCGGCCAGGTCGCCCTGCCCCGCTTCGACAAGGCCCGCGACAACCGCAGCCCGGAAGAGGCGTGGGACCGTGTCGACGCGCCGTCCGACGTCGTGCTGTTCGAAGGCTGGTGCGTCGGCGCCTTGCCGCAGGATGCTGCGGCGTTGGCGACGCCGGTCAACGCTCTGGAACGGGAGCAGGATCGCGACGGGATCTGGCGCCGGTATGTCAACGACGCGCTCGCCGGCGCTTACCAAGCCCTGTTTGGACGCCTGGGTCGCCTGGTCATGCTGAAAGCCCCCGGCTTCGACACTGTCCTGAACTGGCGGCTGGAACAGGAACACAAGCTGCGTGACAGGCTGCGGGCGGCGGGGAAAGACCTGTCGGCCACCATGAGCGACGACGGGGTCGCCACGTTCATCGCCCACTACGAACGGCTGACCCGCCATATCCTGGCGGAAATGCCGGCCCGCGCCGACGCCGTCGTAAGGCTGGACGCCGAAAGGCGCCCCTTGGGCATGCAAACCATCTCCTGATCGTGGGCGATCGCCCAAGCCGGCAGCAGCCCCCGAACGACCGCGGCGGCGACACCAAATGACCATGCTTTGAACGAAGATGGCCCGCCTAGCATTCAGTCCACCGAGGTGGCGGGAGAGGGGCGGACGATCCTGGCGGCTCACGAAAACCGGAAGCAGTTTCAGACGCTGGACGGCTTACGGGGCGTTGCGGCGCTCATCGTCGTGATGTGGCACGGGGATACGCTGTTCGGCGGCCTGCGTCCCATGAGCGGCTACCTCGCCGTGGACCTGTTCTTCGGCCTGAGCGGATTTGTCATCAGTCACGCCTATGGAGCCAGGCTGACCGAGGGACTGTCGGCTGCGCGGTTCATGGGCCTGCGCCTCATACGCCTCTATCCCCTCTACATCCTGGGGATCGGATTGGCGGCGGCCTACGACGTGGCTGGCCTGGCCATGGGAAGCCCGCTCAATCCCGCCAGTTGGTATCTATCCTCGGCGGCGATGGCGCCGGCCCCGCCCAGCGCCCAGAGCCAGATCCTCTATCCGATGAACCCGCCGGCCTGGTCGCTGTTCTTCGAGCTTCTCTCCAACCTTGGCCTGGCCCTGGCCCCGGTAATGATTCTGAGGATACGCAACCTGCTGATCATCGTCGCCGTGGCGATCGCGGCCCTTGCGGCGCAGAGCGCCATCGCCGGCGACCTGCACGGCGGCTCCATGTGGCCGACGGTCTGGGGCGGCCTGCCGCGGGTCGCCGTCTCCTTCGCCCTCGGCGCGCTGATCTATCGCTGGTCGCCGCGCTTGCGGTTCAAGCCCCCGGCCGCCCTGCTATTGGCGATCGCAGCGGCGCTCCTGTTCGTGGATGCGCCGGACGCCCTGCGTCCCTGGTACGACTTCCTCGTCGTCGTCCTGGTCTGGCCGTCGATTCTCGTCTGCGCGGTCAATGCGGAGCCCTCGGCGCGGTTGCAGCCCACATTCGCCTGGCTCGGCATGGTGTCCTACGCCGTCTACGCCCTGCATTTCCCGATCATCGTGGCGATCACCGGAGTATTGCGTCGCCTGGCCCCGCGCCTCCTGGCCGACGCCCCGCTGGCGGTGGGCGTGATTTGCCTTGTCGCCTCGCTGCTTGCGGCCTGGATCGCGGATATTGTCTATGACCAGCCCGTCCGCAGGGCGCTGACGCGCTGGGCGGCGCGCCCGCGGGCCCGCGACGCCGACGCCGCGCAGGAATCGTGAATGGCGTGCCCTGCAGGATTCGAACCTGCGACCGTCTGCTTAGAAGGCAGATGCTCTATCCAGCTGAGCTAAGGGCACAAACCTTTCCGTAGATGAGCCGCCAAGCGCATATGGCGTTGCGCCACCTAGGGCAAGGGACCGGCGGCGTTTCGTTCGCCATGCGCCAGGGCGGTTCCGCCACGTCAAGATCGCAGGACTGCTCGCAATCAAGCGGCCTCTCTCGACGCCCGCCCCGCTCGCAATCGCTGGAGGAGACGGGTCACACGCTTACGCACATAGTCGGTATGCGCCTCCGTCAGTCTTGAGAACACGAAGCTGTAGGAGAGCGCCAGCAGGATCAACGCCGCCATGTAGCCGTAGCTCAGCAACTGCGGCTTCTGGCGAAACCCGACGCTGGCGAACTGGTACAAGGCTGAGACGCAAAGTATCACCAGCGGAAAATGCGTCAGGTAAAGCGTGTACGAAAAACCCGCCAACCTCTTGTGAAGATTAGCAAACGGCAACGCAGGCCCGGGGCGTTGAAAAGACAGCAACAGGGTCGAATACCCTATCGCCAACGCGAAATCGCGCAGGAATCCGCCATATCGCATTGAGGCGACCAGTTCGGAACTTTGCGCCAACCGGCTTGCCGCCAGCGCGCCGACAAAGGCGAGGCCGCCGATCCGCAGGTGTGGCCTGAATTTATGGCGGGCGCCATAAACCGCAACCGCCGCCCCGAGCAGCCAGATCAGCCCCCACAGCTTGAGGTCGAACGGCAACCAGATCGCCATGACCAGGAAAGCAACGGCCCCTAGCGCCCTGGGCCAACCGCGGTGACAGATCGCAACAGCCGCAGCGCCAAAGAGGCAGTAGTACCACCACTCGTAGACAAGGCTCCAAAGCGGGCCGTTGCTTCCGAGGCGCGGCGTCAGGATGTCCTCAACCATCGCCAGGTTGCCGAGAAACGTGGTTATGGACAGGTTGTGCGTAACGATCGGGATCGAGACGATCCCGTAGCTCTTCGATGTCGTGTAGAGGCCGCTTTGGTTGACCCATTGGGAACCGGCGGCGTCGAACGCCCAGCCGATCACCAGGGCGGGAATCAATACGACGTAGATGCGGCTGAACCGGTGCGCCGCATAGCTGCCGAAATCAAAAGGTCGATCTCTTGCGCGGACGATGGAAAGTCCGGCGACCAGATAACCGCTGATCACGAAGAATACGACCACGGCCTCGTGGCCAAGAACGGTCATGAAAAAAACCGCCTTGTCGAACAGGTTGGGCGCGACCGCAGCGCTCAGGTTGGCAAGCACGAAATGCCTGACGTGGTCGAGCAGCACCCATAGCGCCGCAATCCAGCGCGAAGCATCTACGAAGGATGAAAACCTCGGTGAGATAGCCTTCTCCACCACCCAGGACGGCGCCCGTCGCAACGTCCTGGTCGAAGCTAATCATCAACGCAGAAAAGTGGCCACCTTCCGCCTATCGACGGCTGCTCGGTCTGACAATGCCAGTCTAGGCGGCGCCTGTGAGCCGCCTCAGTGCGTCCAAGGCGCCTTGCGCCCGAACGCGAAGTTGTCCGCATAGGCCTTGATGATGCGTTTCGCAGGCTTCGGGTCGATGAGCTGGAAGGCGATGCCATGGGCGGTGGCGTAGCGGACCGCCTCGTCGCTGGTCTCGAAGGACAACACCACCTGGCCGTCCATGTCGCTGCTCTGGGTCCATCCCATCAGGGGATCCGACCGGCGCGCCGACTTCGGCTCGAATTCGAGCACCCAGGCCTGGGTATTGGCCTTGCCCGACTGCATGGCCGTCTTGGCGGGGCGATAGATGCGCGCGAGCATGGCCGGACCCAATCCTCAAAACCAATCGGCGCTTGGTCGGGGCGGCAAGATTCGAACTTGCGACCCTCTGGTCCCAAACCAGATGCGCTACCAGGCTGCGCTACGCCCCGAGGAGACGCCGAGAAGGCGCCCCTCTTGCCAGCAAAGCGCTTGCGCCGCAACGCCGCGCGCTCAGGCGTGGCGCTGCATCAGCTTGAAGATCCCCGACGCCCGCAGCACGTCGCGCTCGCCGACGCGCAGCGCGCCTTCCACAAAGACGATATCGTTCGTCGCACGGACGACCCTCGACTCGCCGATCACCCACTCGCCGACCCGCGCCATGTTCAGGAAATCCAGTGAGAGATGCATGGTGACGGCGACCTTGCCGGTCTTCCGAAACACCGCCTTGGCCAACAGCGTGTCGGCGAAAGCTGAAAGCATGCCCCCATGAACTATGCCCAGCCCGTTGGTGTGACGCGTCAGGGGGTAGAAGGCGCGCTGGACGGTTTCGTCGCCATCCGGCCCCTCGAAATAGGGACCGTTATGGGCGATGTAGCCGGTAGGGCGGCCGGGCGATGGGATGAAACCTGCCGGCGGCGGGGGAATGGCCGCCTCAGTCACGCGGAAAAATTCTGTGCAACACCCGGTCGCCGGGCAGGACGCCGATCTGAGCCGCACGACCACCGGGGATTTCCAGCACGCCACGGATCGGACCGCCCGACGGCAGCGGCGTCTCGTCGAAGGGCACGGCGTTGCGGGCGATCGACAGCACCCGGCCGTCGGCCTGGATGTAGATGAGGTCGAGGGGGATGTAGGTGTTCTTCATCCAGAAGGCGACCTCGCGCGAGGTCTTGAAGTCGAACAGCATGCCGCGGTTGGGGGCCAGGCTCTTGCGGTACATCAGGCCGCGCTCGCGGCTGCGCGGCGTATCGACGAACTCCACCACGAAGTGCGACACGCCGCGGCTGGTGACGATATCCAGCGGCTGGGACGCAGGCGGCGCGGAAAGCGTCTCGCCGGCGCAGCCGACCGTCAGCAACAGGCCTATCACGAGCCCGAGCAGTCCGCGTCTATCGGGATTGAATCGGCTCAAGTCGGACCTCCCAGGCTTGTGCGCCTAGGACAGACCTACAGACTCGATCTCAGCGACGACAAGCCCTTTCGGGCCCTCGGCGAAGCGAACCATCACGTCCTCGCCCGGCTGCAGATCTTCGAGCCCGGCGCGCCGCAAGGTTTCAATGTGGATGAAGATGTCGCCCGGCTGCAACTCGCGCACGACGAAGCCGTAACCCTTCGCGCGATTGAACCACTTGACCTTGGCCCGTTCAAGCACGCCGCCGGCCTGTACCGGCCGGCGCGCAGGGCGGCTTTGGAATGCGTTCCGGTCGTAACCTTCGGCGTGATCGCGCCGAAACGGGTTGCTTCCATGATCGTCGTGGCGATGACGTTCGGCGGGCGGCGGCGCGCTGGTCTCATCCAGTTCGACAACCTCGGCCACCTGCCAGCCCTTGGGGCGGCGAATGACGTCGCAGACGATCATGGCCCCTTCGAGGGCGCTCTCGCGTCCGCAATTGCGCAGCGACGTCACGTGCAGCAGGACATCCTTGAGATCGGTCTGGCTCGGATCGTCAGGGACGATGAAGCCATAGCCCTTCCCAGAATCGAACCACTTCACACGCCCTGAAATGCGTACGGAATCATCGTGCGCACCGACGCTCTCGTAATCGAAACCAGCCATCTGCCCCTCGGCCCCGATCCCTCCCGATCCCACTCGGACTTGGGCCAACTAGAACAGTGTTCTCGTATTCACGATGTCGTCAATGGGGGATTTTAACCTCCATGCAAGCATCGGATGTAATCTGGCCGGCGAATATCTGCGAGGGCTTGGCGCAGAGGCAATGCGCAACTCGGGAAAGAGCAGCTTGGCGGCGCATGATGACGGAAATTCCCGCGTGGCAGTCCCTAGGGGAGTCGAACCCCTCTCTCCAGGTTGAAAACCTGGCGTCCTAACCGATAGACGAAGGGACCGCGTGCGCGAGGGCGGCTCTATATCCGCCTTCCTCAGGGCGCGCAAGCAAGGGATCAGGAGATGGCGCGCCGCGGATCGGCGACATCGTCGATTTCAAACTGAACCCCTTGCCGGCCTTGCCAATCGTCCGGCTTCAGACGACCCGCCACATGCACGGCTCCGCCTTCGGAGAGCAGCCGTCGCCCGGCCTCGGTATCCTCGATTCGCCAGGCGATGGCTTTCAGTCGGCCTCCCGAGCCGTCCACCAGCGTACAGCGCACGTGACCGCCACGCAGGGCCATCGGCCGCTCGACCCGGACGTCGGCGAGCGCGAACAGCGGCTCGGGATTTCCTGGCCCAAACGGCGCGAGGCGTTGAAATTCCTGATAGAGGGCCCGGTCGGCCGCCGCCGTCGTCAGCAGGGCGTCGATGTCCAGGGCGTCTTCCGCCGCGGCCGCCACGGCCTCGTCGGCCATGTGTTCGCAGAGGAACGCTCGCAGTTCGGGAATGGTGTCCGGGCGCACCGAGAGGCCGGCGGCCATGGCGTGGCCGCCGCCGGCCAGCAAGAGGCCTGCATCATAGGCGCCCTGCACGGCGCGGCCCAGGTTCACGCCGGGTTGCGAGCGCCCCGAACCCTTGCCCACATTGGCCTGGCGATCGATGCCGACGACGACCACGGGCTTGCGATAACGCTCGCGCAGGCGACCGGCGACGATCCCGATGACGCCGGGATGCCAGCCGTCGGCCGCCACCAGCAGCATGGAGGCGTCGGCCTGGTTGCTCTCCTGTTCGATCACGCGAATCGCAGCCTCGGTCACCTCGCGCTCGACGTCCTTGCGCGAGGCGTTGAGCGCATCGAGTTCCTCGGCCAGGGCCATGGCCTCCTCGACATCGTCGGTCGAGAGCAGCCGGGCGCCCAGATCGGCCCGGCCGATGCGGCCGCCGGCGTTGATGCGCGGTCCCAGGATGAAGCCGACATGGAAGGTGGAGGCCGGGCCTTCCGACTTGGCGACGTCCATCAGCGCCTTGAGGCCGATATTGCGCCAGGCCGACATCACCTTCAGGCCCTGGGCCGCCAAGGCGCGGTTGAAGCCGACGAGCTGGGTGACGTCGCAAATGGCGCCCATGGCCGCCAGATCCAGCCACTGGCGCAGGTCCGGCTCGGCACGGTCGGCGAACAGGCCCCTGCGGCGCGCCTCGCGATTGAGGGCGGCCAGCAGGACGAAGGTGACGCCGGCCGCGGCCAGGCGCCCCTGCCCCGATGCACAGCCCGGCCGGTTGGGATTGACGAGGGCCGCGGCGGCGGGAACCTCGCCCTCGCGCATCAGGTGGTGGTCGATCACCACCACCTCCAGCCCGATCTCGCCTGCGCAGGCGATGGCGTCGTAGGCGGCCGCCCCGCAGTCGACGGTGATGACCAGTTCCGCGCCGCCTTCCCGCAGGCGGCGGAAAGCGGCTGGAGACGGCCCGTAGCCCTCCAGGATCCGATCCGGCACATAGATCGGCAGGTCGTGACCCAGGGCGCGGAACCAGCGCACCAGCTGGGCGGCGCTGGAGGCCCCGTCGACATCGTAGTCGGCGAACACCACCATCGGCCGCCCCCGCTCCAGCCCGTCGAGCAGGATCGTGGCGGCGCGGTCCATGTCCATGAAGCTGGACGGGTCGGGGAACTGGGTCTTGAGGCTGGGGGCCAGGTAGGTCGCCCCCTCATCGGCGGCGATCCCGCGCGCCGCCAGGGCCCGCGCCAGGGGCTCCGCCAGGCCAAGCGACAGCTGATGACGCCGAACCGTCTCCGGGTCGGCCGCCCGCGCGCGCCACATCCGGCCGCTCAGCGACCGGGCGACCCCCAGATAGGCTTCGGGACCTGTCGAGCCGTCAGGCATCGGCGATCGGCCTCCTCGCGTTCTTCCGGCGACAGCGCCCCGTGACGAGGCGCATATCGAGGAAGGCGCCGGTCATCAGACCGGTCGCTTCATCCGCACTTCGCGCACCGTGCGGGTCGCCGAGTTCATCACCAGGGTGTGGGTGTGGACGAAACCGTCCTTGTAGCTCACCCCGTCGAGCAGGGCGCCGTTGGTGACGCCGGTGGCGGCGAAGATGGCGTCGGCCCGGACCATCTCGTGCAGATCGTATTTCTTGTCGAGGTCGGTGATGCCGACGCGCTCGGCGCGCTTGCGTTCGTCGGCGTTGCGGAACACCAGGCGGCCCTGGAACTGGCCGCCGACGCACTTCAGGGCGGCGCAGGCCAGAACGCCCTCAGGCGCGCCCCCCTGCCCCACATAGAGATCGACGCCGGTCGAGGGGTCGGCGGTGTTCATGACGCCGGCGACGTCGCCGTCGGTGATCAGATGGACCCGCGCGCCCACCGAACGGACGCTGGCGATGATGTCGGCGTGCCGCGGACGATCGAGGATGCAGACCGTGACCTCGGACGGATCGACGCCCTTGGCCTTGGCGATGGCCTTGGTGTTCTCCGCCGGGGTCTTGTCCAGATCGATGACGCCGGCCGGAAAGCCGGGACCGCAGGCGATCTTGTCCATGTAGGTGTCGGGGGCGTTCAGCAGGGTGCCCTTCGGCGCCCAGGCCATCACGGCGAGCGCATTGGCCATCGCCTTGGCCGTGAGGGTCGTGCCTTCGAGCGGGTCGAGGGCGATATCGATCTTCGGCCCTTTTCCCTTGCCCACCTTCTCGCCGATGTAGAGCATGGGCGCTTCGTCCCGTTCGCCCTCGCCGATCACGATCTCACCTTGGATGTCGAGGTCGTTGAGCGCCGTCCGCATCGCGTCGACGGCCGCCTGGTCGGCTTCCTTCTCGTCGCCCCGGCCCACCATTTTCCACGCGGCGATCGCGGCGATTTCCGTCACCCGCACCGCGTCCAACACCAGTCCGCGATCTAGAACTTCGGAACTCATCGGTCTTCTCTCCCGCCCGCGCCAACGCGCTTCAGGCTGCGTGGATACCGGTCTCCGCTACGGAAAGCGCGCAAAAAATCGGCGAGCGCCGCTCAAAGCTGGATTGGCCCGAAGAACTATCGGCGGATTCTCAAATCCGGGCGATGCGCAAAAGCCGCGGGCGGTCGAGGACGGCCGGAAGATCGGCGATCCGCTCGATCGCGGCGGTCAGCACGGATTCGGCCACGGCGTGCGTGGTGAGCACGATCGGCACCCCGCCCGCGCTCTCGGCCGGCTTCTGAAGGAAGCTTTCGATGGAGACGCCGACCTCGGCCAGGGTCTCGGAGACTGCTGCGATGACGCCCGGCTCATCCTTCACGAGGAAGCGCAGATAGGCCCGCCCCATGTTCCGGCTCGGATCGACAGGCGTGAAGGGCCGCAGGTCGCCGGCCGGCTTCTGGAATACCGGCCGCACGGCGCCGGTCATCACGTCGGCGATATCGGCGGCCACCGCCGCGGCCGTGGGACCAGCGCCGGCCCCCGGTCCCTGAACAAAGATGCGCCCGATCCGCTCGCCTTCGATGAACAGCGCGTTCAAGGCGCCGCCCGCCTGGGCGAGCGGGTGGCTCAAGGGGGCGAGCGATGGATGGACCCGAACCAGCACGCCGTCGGGTCCGCGATCTGCAGACGCCACGAGCTTGATGCGATAGCCCAGGTCGTGGGCCAGGCGGATGTCGATCAGCTCGATCTGGTCGATGCCCTCGACCTCGGCCGCCGCATAGTTCGGCGCGCAACCGAACGCCAGCGCCGCCAGGATGCTGATCTTGTGGGCCGCATCGAAGCCGCCCACGTCCATGGTGGGATCAGCCTCGGCATAGCCCAGGCGCTGGGCCTCGGCCAAGACCTCGGCGAACGGCGTGCCCTTGGCCTCCATCTCGGTGAGGATGTAGTTGCAAGTGCCGTTCAGGATGCCGGCGACGCTGACGATGTCGTCGCCGACCAGGGCCTCGCGCATCATCTTGACCGCCGGCACGCCGCCCATCACCGCGGCCTCGAACAACAGCGGCGCGCCTCGCGCCTCGGCCAGGGCGGCCAATTCCGCGCCGTGTTCGGCGATCAGCGCCTTGTTGGCGGTCACGACCGGCTTGCCCGCGTTGAGCGCCGCCTCGACCGCGGCCTTGGCCGGGCCGTCCGACCCGCCGATCAGTTCCACGAAGATGTCGGTGTCCGGCGAGATGGCCAGGGCGACCGGGTCGTCGAACCAGGGCAGGCCCGAGATGTCATAGGCGCGCGGCCGCGAGCGCGAACGCGCCGAGACCCCGGTGATCACCGCCCGGCCGCCGGCCGGCGCGAAGCCCGGCCGGGCGGCGAGGAAACTCAGCAGCCCGCCGCCGACGGTGCCGAGGCCCGCGACCCCGACGCGCCATAGATCCTTGTGCTTGTCGGACTTGCTCATTGGGCCGCCATGTTGTGCGCTCGCCCGAGGATCTCGTCGGCGTTGGCCAGGAACTTCTTCACGTTGCGGGCGGCCTGGCGGATACGATGCTCGTTCTCCACCAGCCCGATGCGGACATAGCCCTCGCCGTACTCGCCGAAGGCCACGCCGGGGGCGACGGCGACGCCGGCTTCTTCGATCAGCAGCTTGGAGAACAGCATCGAACCGGCCTCCTTGAACCGCTCGGGCAACGGCGCCCAGGCGAACATCGAAGCCGCCGGCGACGGGATTTCCCATCCTGCGCGCGCCATGGAGGTCACCAGCGTGTCCCGACGACCCTTGTAGATCTCACGGATCTCGGCGACGCAGTCCTGCGAGCCGTTCAACGCCGCAGCCGCCGCCACCTGGATCGGCGTATAGGCGCCGTAGTCGAGATAGGACTTCACCCGCGCCAAGGCCGCGCACATCCGGGCGTTGCCCACCACCATGCCGACCCGCCAGCCGGCCATGGCGTAGGTCTTCGACAGCGAATTGACTTCGACCGCCAGGTCCTTGGCACCTTCGACCTGGAGGATGGACGGCGGCGGGTTGTCGTCGAAGTAGATCTCCGAGTAGGCGATGTCCGACAGCACCAGCAACTCGTGCTTGCGCGCCAGGCTCACCACCTCCTTGTAGAAGTCGAGGTCGACCCACTGGGCGGTCGGGTTGGACGGATAGCTGACGATCAGCACGCTGGGCGGCGGGGCCGAGTGTTTCATCGCCCGGCTGACGCCCGACAGATATTCCTCCGGCGACGGCGCAGGCACGTGGCGGATCACGCCGCCGGCCATGATGAAGCCGTAGGCGTGGATCGGATAGGCCGGATTGGGGCAGATGATCACGTCGCCAGGCGCGGTCAGGGCCTGGGCCAGGTTGGCGAAGCCCTCCTTGGAGCCCAGGGTCGCGATCACCTCGGTGTCGGGGTTGAGCTTCACGCCGAAACGTCGGTCGTAGTAGCCGGCCATGGCCTTGCGCAGGCCGCCGATGCCCTTGGAGGCGGAATAGCGGCCGGCCTTGGGGTCACGCGCGGTCTCGACCAGCTTGTCGACAATATGTTTGGGGGTCGGCATGTCGGGATTGCCCATGCCGAAGTCGATGATGTCGACGCCCTCGGCGCGCAGCCGGGCCTTGAGGCGGTTCACCTCCTCGAAGACGTAGGGCGGAAGACGGCGGATACGGTGGAATTCAGGGGTCATTGAAAGCTCTTAATGCCGCGAATCTCGGCTGCGGCGGGCGTGAGCTAAAGGTCGCGCATGGATAGACTCCAAGCCGGAGTCCGCCAAGCAGTTCGAAAGGGAAATGCGCCTCCGCGGCCTATCTTGACAGCGGAGGCGGGGTAGCTCGTTCGCGCAGCTTGCGGGCCAGGGCCTCGGTGGCGGCGCTGTCCTGAATTGACGGTGCAACGTCCGTACCGGCCGCATTCTGGGCGCGGGAGGCGAAAGTCGTCGTGTCGTTCAGCGACCAGGTGTTGTCGGCGGTGTCGCGCTCAAGTTGATCGCGGGCCGCTTCGATCTTGTCCGCAGCCTTGCCGTAGGCGCCCGCGGGGCGGACGTCCTTGGGCGTCGGCGGGATATCCGTGAAATGCGGGAAGGCGCGCTTGGCCTTGCCGGCGACGGCGACCTCGGCGGCGATCGGCGACGAAGGGTCCACCTTGGCCGTGGCGAAAGGATTGCCGCCGCAGGCCGTGAGCAGAACCCCCAGGCCGGCGCACGCCGACACGCGCAGGCACGTCCGTGCGCGGGGGCGATTCAGAAAAAGGCGAGCCGAAGCATTCATTTCCAGTCCGGTCTTATGCCATGATCGATTTGGGCGAAAGGGCTGTAAGCTCCCAATGTCCCGGAGGATCGACCTGATGAGCGAACAGACGACGCCGTCGAAGCCTGCCAAGTCCGCTAAGGGCAAGTCGAAACCCAAGGCCAAGGCTCGCGCCAAGGACGAAGCCAAGACCGCCGCCCCGCCGCTCGCCGAATCCCCGCCGCCCCCACCGCAACCCAAGATCGAACCCAGGATCGAACCGAGACCCGAGGCGACGGCCGAGACCGTCCGCAGCTTCGATCCCGCGAGCCTGACCGCGGAACAGCGGGACGTAGTGGAGAAGCTTTCCCTGAACCTGGCGCGCGCCGCGCTGACGGCGCAGGGCGCCATCGCCGAGGCCGCGCTGCGTCAGGCCGATCGCCCCGCAGCGCTGTCGCCGGACCCTTTCCATGTCGGGCCGGCCCTCAACGAGGTGATGGGTCGCCTGGCGGGGCAACCGGATCGGCTGATGCGCGCCCAGGCCGATCTCTTCACGCGCTATCTCGATCTGTGGCAGAGCGCCAGCAAGCGGATGTCGGGCGAGGCCGTGGAGCCCGTGGTCTCGGCCAAGCGCGGGGACAAGCGATTCACCGACCCCGACTGGGAGCAGAACCCGGTTTTCGACGTCATCAAGCAGTCCTACCTGCTGACCTCCAACTGGCTCAACGGCCTGGTGTCCGAAGTCGAGGACGTCGATCCGATGGCCAAGCGGCGGGTCGAGTTCTTCATGACCATGCTGACCGACGCGTTTTCGCCCTCGAACTTCCTGATCTCCAACCCGGCGGCGCTGCGCGAAGTGATGTCCACCGGCGGCGAGAGCCTGGTGCGCGGCATGGACAACTTCGCCGCCGACCTGGCCCGCGGCGGCGGGCAACTGTCCATCAGCCAGACCGATTACGATCAGTTCGAGATCGGCCGCAACGTCGCCACGGCGCCGGGCAAGGTCATCTACCGCAACGACCTGATCGAACTGATCCAGTACGATGCGACGACCGAGCAGGTCCACGAGATCCCGCTGGTGATCTTCCCGCCCTGGATCAACAAGTTCTACATCCTCGACCTGCGCCCCGAGAACTCGATGATCCGCTGGCTGACCGGCCAGGGTTTCACGGTCTTCCTGACCTCCTGGGTCAACCCGGACGGCGCGCTCGCGAACAAGACCTTCGAGGACTACATGGTCGAGGGCATCTACGCCGGCACCGCGGCGGTGATGAAGCAGGCCGGCGTCGATCGCGTGAACACGGTCGGCTACTGCATCGGCGGCACCCTGCTGTCGTCCACCATGGCCCACATGGCCGCGATCGGCGACAAGCGCATCGCCTCGGCCACCTTCTTCGCCGCCCAGCACGATTTCGCCGAGGCCGGCGATCTGTTGCTGTTCGCCAACGAGGACTGGCTTGGCGAGCTCGAGCAGAAGATGGATGCGGGCGGGGGCGTCCTGTCGGGCAAGACCATGGCCGACACCTTCAACATCCTGCGGTCCAACGACCTGATCTGGTCGTTCTTCGTGAACAACTATCTGATGGGCAAGGAGCCCAAGCCCTTCGACCTGCTGTTCTGGAATTCCGACCAGACCCGGATGCCCAAGACGCTGCACCTCTATTACCTGCGCAAGTTCTACGGCCAGAACGCGCTCGCCAAGGGCGAGCTTGAACTCGGCGGGGTGAAACTCGACCTCAAGACCGTGAAGACGCCGGTCTATGTGCAGTCGTCACGGGACGACCACATCGCCCCCGCGCGTTCGGTCTACCGCGGGGCCAAGCTGTTCGGCGGGCCGACGACCTTCACCATGGCCGGTTCCGGCCACATCGCCGGCGTGATCAATGCGCCGGCCGCCATGAAATACCAGCACTGGACCAACGACGCCCTGCCCGACAGCCTGCAGGACTGGCAGGACGCGGCGACGGAAACCCCCGGGTCCTGGTGGCCGCACTGGGCGAAATGGCTGGTCGCCAGGTCGGGGCCGATGATCCCGACCCGCGACGCCGCCAAGGGCCCCCTGCCCCCGATCGGCGATGCGCCGGGCGACTATGTGAAGGTCAAGTCCTAGCGGACGCCCGGTCAGCTCGGCGCGAACCTCAACGCCACGCCGTTGTTGCAGTAGCGCAGGCCGGTGGGCGGCGGGCCGTCGTCGAAGACGTGGCCCTGGTGGCCCAGGCAGCGGGCGCAGTGATATTCCGTGCGTGGGATGCCCAGCGAGCGATCCCTCTTCGTCGCCACCGCGCCCTTGATGGCGGTGTAGAAACTGGGCCACCCCGTCCCGCTTTCGAACTTCGCCTTGGCGTTGAACAGCGGCAGGTCGCAGCCGGCGCAGAGGAAATTCCCCTTGCGGTGCTCGGCCAGCAACGGACTGATCCCGGCGCGTTCGGTGTCCTCGTGGCGCAGCACCTCGAAGGCGGCGGGCGAAAGCTTCTCCCGCCACTGGGCCTCGGTCAGTTTGCGGAACGGCGACCCCGCATAGGCGTCGGCGGCGAGGGCCGCAGCCGGCGCACAGGTCAGGGCCACGGCGGAGGAGAGCAGGAAACGGCGGCGATCAAGCTGGGTCATGTGTTCAATACGTCCGACCGCGGCGTTTGGATGCGCCTTCAGAGCCCTCGTCCCTCGTCCAGCCCGAGCATGATGTTGAGATTCTGGACGGCCGCGCCGGACGCGCCCTTGCCGAGGTTGTCCAGCAGGGCCACGAGCCGCGCCTGGCCCTCGGCCTCGTTGCCGAACACGAACAGCCGCATGCGGTTGGTGTTGTTCAGGCCCTCCGGGTCGAGGGTCTTGAGAACGCTGGCTTCTTCCTGCGACGCCACCTCCACGAAGGCCTCGCCTGCATAACGTTCGGCGAGCGCGCCGTGCAGCTGCGCCAAGGTCGGGCGCCCCTTCATCGCCCAAAGCTGGAGCGGGATCTCGACGATCATGCCCTGGGCGTAGCGGCCGACCGCCGGGGTGAACAACGGCCGGTGCGAAAGGCCGCCCAGCGCCTGGATTTCCGGCACATGCTTGTGGGTCAGCCCCGTGGCGTAGATGCGATATGGGACCGTGGTGTGGTCGGGGGCGCTGGCGTCCTCGAACTCGGCGATCATCTGCCGCCCGCCGCCGGAATAGCCCGAGACCGCATTGACGGTCAGCGGCCAGTCGGACGGCAGCAGGCCGGCGTCGGTCAGCGGCCGGATCAGGGCGATGGCGCCCGTGGAATAGCAGCCGGGATTGGTGACCCGCCTGGAGGCGGCGATCGCCTCGCGCTGGCCGACCACGGCTTCCGGGAAGCCGTAGGTCCAGCCGGGCGCAATCCGATGGGCGGTGGAGGGGTCGATGATCTTGACGTTCGGGTTGGTGATCAGGCTCACCGCCTCCTTCGCCGCATCGTCGGGAAGGCAGAGGATCACCACGTCGACGCCGTTCAGCAGCTCGGCCCGCGCGGCCGGATCCTTGCGCTTGGCCGGGTCGATGGACACCAGCTGCAGGTCCTGGCGACCGGCCAGCCGCTCGCGGATCTGCAGGCCCGTGGTGCCGGCTTCGCCGTCGATGAAGACCGTGGGGATCATGGTTTGCTCCATTCGCCGCGCTGGGCGGGGTCCAGACATAAGAAAAGGGCGCTCCGGTTTCCCGAAGCGCCCCCGCGAGACAGAAAAGACTGTTCGCGCGCGTTAGCGCTTCGAGAACTGGAAGCTGCGTCGGGCCTTGGCCTTGCCGTACTTCTTACGCTCGACCACGCGGCTGTCGCGGGTCAGGAAGCCGTGCGGCTTCAGCACGCCGCGCAGGGCGGGCTCGTAATAGGTCAGCGCCTTGGAGATGCCGTGACGCACCGCGCCGGCCTGGCCCGAGAGGCCCGAACCTTCGACGGTGACGATCACGTCGAACTGGCCGAGACGGTCGGCGACCTGCAGCGGCTGGGCGATCATCATCCGCAGCACAGGGCGGGCGAAATAGATCTCCTGGTCGCGGCCGTTGATCGTGATCGAACCCTTGCCGGGCTTGATCCAGACGCGGGCGATGGCGTTCTTCCGCTTGCCGGTGGCGTAGGCGCGGCCCTGGGCGTCGATCTGCGGTTCGCGTGCGACGATTTCGGGAGAAGACGAGAGGCTCTGGAGAGCGTCGAAACCTTGGGGTTCTGACATTACTGGCTCCGCACGTTCTTGGTGTTCATCACGGTGAAGGCGATGGACTCGGGGGCTTGCGCTTCATGCGGATGCTCGGCGCTGTTGTAGATGCGCAGGTGCGTCATCTGCTTGCGGGCCAGCGGGCTTTCCTTGGGCAGCATGCGCTCCACGGCCTTTTCCAGGATGCGTTCCGGGAAGCGGCCGCCGAGGATCTTGCCCGCGGTGCGTTCCTTGATGCCGCCCGGGTGGCCGGTGTGCCAGTAGTAGGTCTTCTGTTCCAGCTTGCGGCCGGTGAACTTCACCTTGTCGGCGTTGACCACCACGACATAGTCGCCGCAATCGACGTGGGGGGTGTAGTCGGGCCGATGCTTGCCGCGAAGACGCATGGCGATGAAGGACGCGAGACGGCCGACAACGGCGTTCTCTGCGTCGATCACGATCCACTTCTTCTCGACGTCGGCGGGCTTCAGCGAAGCCGTCGTCTTCATCATGGAATGGGTCCGTCAGATAGGTTGGAAACGCACAGGCCGCGCGCTCCCGGCTAGGAGGCCGCGCTGTTACGTGCTGAGCGCCGGCATGTCAACACCCGAAGCGTGACGATCCTCGACAAAGCCTTGTGGCGTAAGGCTTTTAGGAATAAGGTATTATAATACCTCGACCCTAGACCCGCCTTACCCGCCAGGTGAAGGCCACCGCCAGGCTAAGGGTGAGCGCCGCCGTCAGCTGGTGCAGCAGGCCCAGCGAGATCGGGACGGCGGTCATCAGGGTGGCGACGCCCACGCACGCCTGGATCAGGACGGCGACGGCGACGGCGGCGGCCAGGCCCTTGGCCTGCCCCGGCAGATAGCGCGACCGCGACGCGCCCCAGGCGAAGACCAGGGCCGTGGCCACCAGCAGATAGGCGACCAGCCGGTGATGAAGCTGCACCGCGGCCTGGCTGTGGGCGATCGTGGCCCAGAGGCCGGGCCCGGCGTAGTCCTTGGGCAGGAAGGCGCCGTTCATCAGCGGCCAGTCGTTGTAGACGAGCCCGGCGTCGTTGCCGGCCACCAGGGCGCCCAACAGGATCTGGAGATAGATCAAGGCCGTCAGCCCCAGGCCGCGCGCCCCCCAGGCGCTAGGCATGGTCTGGCGCGCCGCCCCGTTCCAGGCGTCCAAGGCCGTCCAGACCAGCGCCGACAGCAGCAGGAAGGCCAGGCCCAGGTGGATGGCCAGCCGTTCCGGCGCCACCGAGACCCGGTCGGAAAGGCCGCTGGCCACCATCCACCAGCCCACCACGCCCTGCAGCCCGCCCAGGACGAACAACAGACCGCAGCGCAGCAGCAGCCGCTTGGGAATCTCCTGGCGCACGGCGAACCACACGAACGGCACGAGGAAGACGATCCCCAGCAGCCGCCCCAGCAGCCGGTGGGACCACTCCCACCAATAGATCGCCTTGAACTGCCCAAGCTCCATGCCGCGATTGACCAGCTTGTACTGCGGGATCTGCTTGTAGCGTTCGAACTCGCCCTGCCAGGCCTCCGGGCTCATCGGCGGGATCGCGCCGGTCACCGGCTTCCATTGGGTGATCGAGAGGCCGGAGTCCGTCAGCCGGGTCGCGCCGCCCACCATGACCATGGCCAGCACCAGCGCCGCGACGGCGAATAGCCAGATCGCCACCGGCTGGGAACGGTCGGAACGGAGAAACGAAGTCATGGACGTCAGATCGCGCTCTTTCACGGCTTAACTTTGACGAGGCCCCTCGCCGCCTGCGACGGAACCGCGCAAGCTTCACCGCATTGCCTAATAACCATAAAAGAGGAAACGACCATGAACGGTGTTGGCATTATCGGGGCGATCGTCATCGGCATCCTTGCCGGCTGGATCGCCGAGAAGGTGATGAAGCGCAATCAAGGGCTTCTCACCAACCTTATCGTCGGGGTGATCGGGGCCTTCATCGGGGCCTTCATCGCCAGCGCGCTGGGCATCAACTTCGGCGGCTTCGTCGGCAGCCTGCTGGTCTCGACGGTCGGCGCCATCGTCCTGCTGTTCCTGCTTGGCCTCATCAAGCGCACGTGACTTGAACGCCTGCTCAAGGCTATAGCCCGCTCTCGCCGGCCGTTTGGTGCGCCGGCGGGAGTGAACTGTCTTGAGCGCACGCATCCGCAAGCTGATCGGGTCGCTGGGGATCCTGGTGTTCCTGTGCGGCTACATCTGGCTGGTGGCCTCGATGAGCATCTTCGTGCCCGATCATTGGGGGGCGGAGCTGGCCTATTACGCCATCACCGGACTTGGCTGGGGCCTGCCGCTCCTGCCGCTGATATCCTGGATGAACCGCGGGCGCTGAGTCGGGCGCCGGCCTCACCTGTCGAATCAAGGCCTCATGGCGCAGCACGACCGTTTCCTACGCTCCCAGCCCCACCTGCACGACGGCGCGGCCCTGGGCCGGGTGTTCAGCGTCGTCCAGGAAACCTGGCGGCTCACCGACGACCCCAAGAAGGTCAAGCCCGAACAAGCCAAGCTGGCCAGCCGGCGCACGGCCTCCGACGCCGCCGACCTCGCCCGCGAGGCGGCGCTCGCCTATGACCAGCACGGTTTCCACAAACCCAGCGGCGCCTGGTGGGCCGCCGACGGCGAACTCTTCCATCGCTTCGTGGTGGCCGCCGGCCGCAAGAAGAACGCGCCGGGCATCCTGGTGGGGGTGGGATTGTTCGCGCTCGCCGCCGCGGCGATCGGCACGGTGATGCGGCCGCGGGACGGCAGTTAAGGCCCCTTGCCATCCAGCCTCGCGACCGAGGACGCGACTTAATGCGATCCGCCGAGGGCTGCGTGATCATACTGCCCTGACCAAGGGCGTACCTGACGCCGGCGTCATATCGGACGACGGAGACTCCAAGGCTAACAGGCCCGTCCCCATCTTCTGGTAACGCCGACGCGAGGCCATCCGGCTCGTCGAATTTTGGTGTTGCCGCTAGAGAGGGCAGGAGATGGCTAAGATTAAAGGGTTTCCGGTAGGTGTGAAGTTCAGCGACCTGGAGCAGGGCGAGCTTTTTGTCGCCAACCGCGCTGAAGGTGCCTTCTACGGGCTCAAAGGTGATGACAATGGCCAGATGGTCGCGGTCGTGCTGGCAGTGCCAGGGGGGTTCGATGGGCTCGCGCCGCACTTCTATGACCCGGCTATCTTTGACGGGTTCTTCCGGCTTCCCTACGACCCTCAAATTGAACCCATTGAGGACGGGCTGCCGAAGCGCGATCTCGACGCATATCGGGGGTCGCTAATGTTCGACGATGCCGGAAAAGTCTGGTTGCGCCTTGCCAAGCTCCAATGGCGTTGGGACGTGGAAATCGAGACAGGGACTTTCGGAGTGGCCGGTAAGGTGCTGCTAGAAACTCGCGCTTGGCGGCTAGTTGGCCACGATGGCGACCGCGAGATCGAACTGATGCGACATCCCGAGCCAAAGCTTGCGGCGGCCCTGGCTTTGTGACGAGCACCCATTCCCGCTCATGCAGAGGCCGTCGCGGCCTTACAGGGCTAATGCAAGTCGTCGCATAGTCAGGTGTCGAGGCGGCGGCTTCCTGATGGCTTCGATTCAGGAAGCTTTCGGCAGATCGTGGACTTCTACCCGATCTTCAAGCGCCAACTTCCGGGCTCGGTCATAAGCTTCTTTCCGGGCGAGGACGCCATGTCCAACTGCCGTGAACAGCCGCTCTAAGATCCCAACTAAGCTAGGAAAGTCCCCTAACGGCGCCACCTCTTGCAGGTAGAGGCTCCTGAAGCCTTTGAGTTGGAAACCGACGAGTTCATCGCGGTTAACCATATCAAAAATAAGCGTCAACGACTCATCCACCCGCCGATAGACCGACGGAGCATCGCGACGGATATACTCAAGGCTATCTGCGCCCTCATAATAAAGGGCGACGGCCTTGTAGGCCGTAGAAATTATGTGCGGAGAAGGACCGCCGCTTTCGTGCATACTGACCTCCCTACCACAGCTGTTCAACGTACCGCTCATCATATCCCATTGGCAGCATAGCGTCGCGGCTATCGGCCTCCACAAAATGCCAATGTGTCAGGACACCTTTCGAGACATCATGCGCGTCGACAGGCTGATCCATACGCACATAAGCCACAAAAACCAGATCCTGCGCGACCTCCATCTTATGACTCATCACAAGCGGCGGCCGCGCGTCATAGACGAAAAAGAACTTCGGTTTCAAGACGTAAGCGACGAAGCCGTCGCCGAGACCATCTTCGCCGATCGGCCGTCGCATTCCACGGAAGCAAGCGTGAGCGTCAAATAGCGTACACAGGTCTTCGTCGGCGTTATCGACACGATGGGGCACCGGCGGCGCCCTTCCGTTTAGAACGCTCCAGAATTCATATGCAGGTTGCCGCCGCCGCTCTGCGGCGGCCTTCAGCACGTCCTCGCGATGAACGCGGACCCGGCAAGGTCGGTTTCTGTCCTCAGGCGACCGAGCGCGGATGTGTTGAGGTAGGTTGACAAGATCGGGTGCGGCGACCCATCCCCCATCAATTAGCTCGAACGGCTTGGATGCCACCTGGATGCGCTCTCGTTAACGTCGAAAAATCTTAATCGAATTCGCTGATTCGCGATGCTTCGGTCTGAAAGGCTCACAACCCGGCCCAGCCGGACAACGGCGACGTCTCGAAGCTTGGCAAGGCTACTTCGTCGCGCGTGGCGTCGAGTGGCCGGGCAAACTCAGCCGTCGACGACGAATGGGACTCCTAATCCCAGCTCCCATTCCCATGGCCTCCCGGATCGTCTCCAGGTTGGCGAGTTCCGCTACGGAACCAAAACCAGCAAACTCTTGAAGGTGGCCAGGGGCGAACTCTCGTCCTTCATGGGAGGAGACGGCCATCGCCAAACGATTGTGAATCCCAACTAAAATCGGGATTGCCTGGGGGGGACAGCGTCACGTCGACCTTGTCGAGCAAGCGGGAGATGCTTCGAACTTCGCCCGCGGTCGCCTTCGACTTTCGACCAAGCTGCATGAAGGGTCATCCAGGCTGCTCGGGGACGCTCCGCTAAGTCCTCAGCAGCCACGCGACGTTGAGTGGTCAGCTCGATACGAGACAAATAACCGCAGCGAGCACCGCTAATAGCCCAACAACCACTCGGCCGAGATCACCCAAGTCGAGGGTCATGCTGGCTCTCGCGTTTTCTCGTTACCTGGGGAACTTTATCGAGATGATTTCGCGAGACCGAAAAACCGCCTCGACCCCTTATCCGCCGATGGTCGGAGCGACAGGATTCGAACCTGCGACCCCTTGACCCCCAGTCAAGTGCGCTACCAGGCTGCGCCACGCTCCGACATCGGCAAGGCGGCCCTTCTAACGTCTTGCCTGCGCGGGGCAAGGGCAAAACCGCGATCAGCGATGCGCCAGCAGGGCGTCGAGGCGGTGCTTGGCGCTTTCCAGTTCGGCCAGGGCCTTGACCAGCCCGTCGCGGCCGGCCTTCGTGAGGTCCGTTGCGGCGAGATCCAGCGCGGCGACGTCGCCGGCGATGCGTGGCGCGGAGGCCTGTTCGCCCGCCGTGATCAGCCGGCGGAGGCCTTCTTCCCGATGCAGGCGCTGGACGCCCTTGATGGTCAGGCCTTCGTCATGCAGCAGGCGGCGAACGCCGCGCAGCACGGCGATATCCTGGGGCCGGTAGAAGCGCCGGCCCCCGGCCCGCTTCATCGGGCGGATGAACGAGAACTTGGTCTCCCAGAACCGCAGGACGTGCTGGGGCACGTTCAGCTCGTCGGCCGCCTCGGAAATCGTCCGAAAGGCTTCCGGGCCCTTGGCCATGGGTCTACACCGCCCTCATCACGCCAGGGCGCGGTCGACCCGCGCCTTCATGACTTGCGACGCGCGGAACCCGATCACGCGGCGCGGCTCGATCGAGGCCGGTTCGCCCGTCTTCGGGTTGCGGCCCATGCGGGCCCGCTTGGCGCGCACCTGGAAGACGCCGAAGCCGGAGAGCTTCACCTGCTCGCCGCGTTCCAGCGCCTCGGCCATCAGTTCCAGCACGCGCTCGACCAATTCTCCGCAGTCCTGGCGGGTCAGACCCACTTCCTCATGGACAGCTTCGCACAGATCGGCCCGCGTCACGGTCGCGCCCTTCATTACCTTGCCCCGACTTTAAAGCGTTCCCGAACGATCCATCGGCCGTCCGATACGCAACAAACATACTGGTCCGCGTGGGATGCGACCTGGATCAGGTCGCTCGTGCGGGCCAAACTAACCACGACCGCGGCGAAACGGCGGCGCACCGACTCGCGGTACGGCCTGTGTCGGATTTTCGACACGATCCAATTGTCACGTCAAGTCAAAGGCTTCAAGGCCAAAACTGCGACACGATTAAAGGCGCAGAACGCAGGCGCCCCAGGTCAGGCCGCCGCCCATCGCCTCCAGGAGCAGCAATTGGCCGGGTTTGATCCGGCCGTCGGCGATGGCGTGATCCAGGGCCAGCGGAATCGACGCCGCCGAGGTGTTGGCGTGGATCGCCACGGTGCTGACCACCTTCTGCTCGTCTATCCCCAGTCGCCGGGCGACGCCTTCCAGGATGCGCTGGTTGGCCTGGTGGGGGATGAACCAGTCGACGTCGGCCACCGGCACCCCGGCGTCGGCCGCCGCGGCGATGACGGCCTCGGAGATGTTCACCACGGCGTGGCGAAACACCTGGTTGCCCTGCATCCGCAGCTTGCCGACCTGGCCGCTGGTGGAGACCCCGCCATCGACATAGAGCAGGTCCTGCTTGGTCCCGTCGGCCCGCAGCGCAAAGCCCAGCAGGCCGCGGTCGTCCGTTGCGCCCTCGCCTTCCTTCGGCTCCAGCACGACGGCGCCGGCGCCGTCGCCGAACAGCACGCAGGTGCCGCGGTCGGTCCAGTCCATCAGGCGGGTCATCGTCTCGGCGCCGATCACCAGGGCGCACCTGGCGCGGCCCCGGGCCACGAAGCCGTCGGCCACCGAAAGCGCATAGACGAAGCCGGAACAGACGGCCTGGACGTCGAAGGCCACGCCGACCGGGCATCCCAGCTTGCGCTGGACGATGGTCGCCGTGGCGGGAAAGGTCAGGTCGGGCGTGGTGGTGGCCACGATGATCAGGTCGACGTCGGCCGCCGTGCGGCCCGCCGCCGCCAGGGCCCGTTGCGCGGCCGCCGTGGCCAGGTCCGAGACCGCCTGATCGGGCGCGGCGCGGTGACGCTGGCGAATGCCGGTGCGTTCGACGATCCATTCGTCGGTGGTGTCGACCACCTTGGCCAGGTCGTCGTTGCTTACGATCTCGTCGGGCAGATAGGCGCCGACACCGGTCGCAACGCTACGCAGAACCTTGGTCACTCAGCCGCTCCATCGACGCTCGGCGGGCCAGAATCGGCCAGGGCCGCCGGAAGCTTCCTCATATTCCGTTCGATCTCGGCGGCGAAGTCGCTTTGCGCGAGCGTGGCGGCGACCTGGATGCTTTGGGCGATGTCGCGATCGGTCGCCCCGCCGTGGCACTTCACGACGATGCCGTTCAGCCCCAGCAGGGGCGCGGCGGGCGGCGGGCTGATGCGTTCGCGGAACGCCTTGAGGCCGCGCCGCGCCAACAGCGCGCCCAGGTTGGCCATCCAGTCGGCGGTCATGGCGGCGCGCAACTCGCTGCGCATGAAGTGGGCGGCGCCCTCCATGGCCTTCAGCGCCACATTGCCGGTGAAGCCGTCGGTGACGATGACGTTCACGGCCCCGCCGGTGAGGTCGTCGCCTTCCACGAAGCCCCGATAATCGAGGTCGAAGCGGCCCTCGCGCAGGATGGCGTGGGCCTGACGGACCTCCTCGTGGCCCTTCATCTCCTCCGAGCCGACGTTGAGCAGGCCCACGGTGGGGCGGGCGATGCCGTAGGAGGCCCGGTGGAACGCCTCCCCCAGGATCGCGAACTCCACCAGCCGCTCGGCGTCGCAGTCGACATTGGCCCCGACGTCCAGGAAGGTGGTCACGCCGCGCGGCGTCGGCAGGCCGACCACCAGGGGCGGACGGTCGAGATCGGCGCTCATCCGCAGGACCAGCTTTGAGATCGCCATCAAGGCGCCGGTGTTGCCGGCCGAGACGGCGGCGGCGGCTTCGCCGGTCTTCACCGATTCCACGGCGTTCCACATCGAGGAGCCCTTGCCCCGCCGCATGGCCTGGGCGGGCTTCTCGTCCATGCCCACGACGCGCTCGGCGGGCCGGATCTCGACGCGGGCCGCCAGCTCGCCCCGGCGGGCGAATTCCTGGCCGAGGGCCTTCTCGTCCCCGTGCAGCAGGAAGCGCACGTCCGGCGCCACCAGCTTGAGCGCCAGGGCGACGCCCGAGGCCACCACGGAAGGGCCGTGATCGCCGCCCATGGCGTCGATTGAGATGGTCAATGGTTGGGTCAAGGCGTCGCTTCGTCCCCCTCAGCGGCCCGGCCGGGAATGTCGGCGGACGATACAGAGGCGCCCCCGCGATGCAAGTGTAGCCGATAACCTACTGTCACGCTTGGCTCCTGCAGGCCTCAGGGTTTGTCCTTCAGCTTCCGCAGCGCCGAGAACGGACCCTCGTCCGGCAACTCAGGGCTGTAGTCGAACGAAACCCCCGGCTTGCGCGGAAAGGGGTCGATCTCCAGGGCCAGATGTTCCACCAGATAGGCCGCCACGTCGATCTCATCGCCCTCGATCACGTCCGGCGCGTCGGGCTCCTCGGGGTCGAGCTCCATCTCCCCACCCTCTGGGGTTGCAGCGTTGGGGCTGCCGGCCGGAACAACCGCCATGGCGATCTCGCCGCTGATCGGTTGCTCGAAGACCTCCAGCGAAACCCCGCAGACCTGGGCCACCCGGCCTTCGAATCGGCCGACGATCTCGGCGCCGTCCCGCCAGGGCCGGACGGAGACATTGGCGGTCAGGGCCGGCAGCGCCTCCAGGCCAAGGTCCTTGGCGATCCTGGCGCGGGTGGGGGCGTCGGGCTCCAGGGCGACCGTCACGGGCCCCCGCGAAAGCTCGCCGAAACGCACCGGGACTCGCCAGGCCGCCGTCACGCCGCCCACACGCCGCCGCCTTCCAGCAGGGCCTCCAGGGGCTGCGCGGCCAGGCCTTCGCGCTCGGCGACGACATAGGCCGTCAGGCCGGCGCTGTCGGCGCTCTCCGAGCCCGCCAGCACCGTGCGGCGGATCAAGGCCTCCAGCGGCGCGCGGTCGGGCAGCGCCCCCAGGGCCGATTCGTAGGACTTGGCGCGGCCGTAGAAGGCCTCCCCGAGCTTGCGCATCTTCTTGCCGACCGAGAGATCCCCCACCCCCATCTCGCGCAACGCATTATCGAGCGCGCTGAGATAGGTGTCGAACAGCGCCTGCGAGACGCGGGCCGCCGCGGCGCCCTGCCCCCGCATGCGGTCCAGCAGCAGCATCACGTGCAAGGTATAGATCTCGAAGCGCCCCTCGACGGTGTCAGGCGCGCCGAGGTCGGCGTAGAGGGCCGGACGCCGCGAGCGTTCGACGGCGGCGGCATAGAGCACGCGCCCTTGTTCTTGGGCGGCTCTTGGCCGAAACAGGCGTTCCAGGAACATCAAAGCCTCGATTTCGCCGGACGTGGCGGATACGGCGGCATTGAACTAAGGCTCGCCGGGCGATAGGTCAAAGTCTCACAGTCATGAATGGGCTCGCATCTTCCATGTTTCGACGCGTCGTCTACGCCGCGCTAGTCGCGGGCCTGTTCGCCACCAGCGCCTGCGCGCCCCTGAAAAGCTATTCCGGGTTCCAGGCGATCGAGGCCAACCCCAAGGACGTCCAGGTCGGAACCGACACCAAGTCGACGGTGCGCGGCAAGCTGGGCTCGCCCTCGGCGACCTCGACCTTCGATCCGAACGTCTGGTTCTATATCAACCAGGTGAAGGAACGCGTGGCGTTCAAGCGCCCGCGGGTGACCTCGCGCAACGTCACCGCCCTGACCTTCAATCGCGACACCGAGATCGTCGAGTCGGTGGACAACTACACCCTGAAGGACGGCAAGGTCATCGCCTTCAACGGCCATGAGACCCCGACGCGCGGCCGCGAGCTGACGGTGCTCGAACAGCTGCTGGGGACGGTGGGCCGTGGCTCGATGTTGCCGCAGGACGACGAGAGCGTGCCCGGCAACCGTCCGGGCGACCGTTAAGCCTGGTTGGCGGCCTGGGGCGGGCGCGAAAAGAGCCCCTGGCGGTCGACCTCATCCTGATGCCTGGCCGGCGCGACGACGGTGCGGTCCAGGAACAGCGCCACCTCCGCCTCGATCAGCGGCGCCATGCTTGGCAGGGCGGCGAAACCGTGGTCGTGGCCGTGGAACAGGTGGAGGTCGGCGGGCACGTCCACCGCCGACAGGGCGTCGAACATCCATTGGCTGGCCGCGTGATGGACGACCTGGTCCCTGGTCCCGTGCAGCAGCAGCGTCGGCGGGAAGGCCTTGTTGACATAGGTGGTCGGGCTGGCCGTCCGGGCGCGGGTCAGGGTCGCGGCCTTGCCGAGCAGGGCCGAGGCGCCCGAGGCGTGCGGCGGGCGCTCGCCGGACATGTAGAGCGTCGTCGGCGGATGGATCGCCACGACCGCGGCCACGGCGCTGGAGACGCCGCCGCGCGGGTCGAAGGTGGGATGGTTCGGCGTCCCGGCCGCCAGCAGGGCCAGGTGGCCGCCCGCCGACACGCCGTAGAGGACGATTCGATCGGGCTCGATCTCCAGCTGATCGGCATTGGCGCGCGTCCAGCAGATGGCGGCCTTCACATCCTGGATCTGGGCGGGCCACGGCGCCTGCCCAGTCAGGCGATACTGGGTCGGCAGGGCCACGAAGCCGCGGTCGGCCAGGCTGCGCCCCACGAGGTGCATGTCGCGCTTGTCGCCGGCGCGCCAATTGTCGCCATGCAGGAGAATGACGGCGGTCCTGGCGCTTCCCTGCACGGGACGCAGCACGTCCAACCGCAGCTTGGTCTCGCCGGCCGTCGCGTAGACGACGTCTTGGTCAGCGGGCATGGCGGTCTCTTGAGGCGCGGTCGTGCGGCGGCGATCTAAGCGCCGGAGCTGCGGCCTGGCAATGCGCCGCGTCCCGACGGCCCTAAAAGAACGCCTCGGAGATCGCTCTCCGAGGCGCCCTGTCGTTCGTTCGGCGGACGATCAGCCCGAGTGGGCGAGGATCGCCAACAGCAGCAGAGCCACGATGTTGGTGATCTTGATCATCGGGTTCACGGCGGGGCCCGCCGTGTCCTTGTAGGGGTCGCCGACGGTGTCGCCGGTCACCGCGGCCTTGTGGGCCTCGGAGCCCTTGCCGCCATGGTGGCCCTCTTCGATCAGCTTCTTGGCGTTGTCCCACGCCCCGCCGCCCGAGGTCATCGAGATGGCGACGAACAGGCCGGTGACGATCACCCCCATCAGCATGGCGCCGAGGGAAGCGAAGGCGTCGACCTTGCCGGCGATCGCCTTGATGACGAAGAACAGCACGATCGGCGAGAACACCGGCAGCAGCGACGGCACGATCATCTCCTTGATCGCGGCCTTGGTGAGGATGTCGACGGCGCGGCCGTATTCGGGCTTCACCTCGCCGGTCATGATGCCGGGGTTCTCACGGAACTGACGGCGGACTTCCTCCACCACCGACTGGGCGGCGCGGCCGACCGCGGTCATCGACATGCCGCCGAACAGGAAGGGCAGCAGCCCCCCGAACAGCAGCCCCACGACCACATAAGGGTTGGACAGGTCGAAGGCCACCGCGCCGAGGCCGTAGAAGAACGACTGCGGATCGGTGGTCTGCGAGAAGAACTTCAGATCCTCGGTATAGGCGGCGAACAGCACCAGGGCGCCGAGGCCGGCCGAACCGATGGCGTAGCCCTTGGTCACCGCCTTGGTGGTGTTGCCGACGGCGTCGAGGGCGTCGGTGGTGACGCGGACTTCCGGCGGAAGGCCCGCCATCTCGGCGATGCCGCCGGCGTTGTCGGTGACGGGGCCGAAGGCGTCGAGGGCGACGATGAAGCCGGCCAGCGACAGCATGGAGGTCACCGCGATGGCGATGCCGAACAGGCCCGCCAGGTTGAAGGTGACGATGATGCCGACGATGATCACCAGCGCCGGCGCCGCCGTGGATTCCAGCGACATCGCCAGGCCCTGGATGACGTTGGTGCCGTGGCCGGAGACCGAGGCCTTGGCCACCGACTTCACGGGCCGGAAGCCCGTGCCGGTGTAGTACTCCGTGATCACCACGATCAGCGCCGTGACGGCGAGGCCCGCGATGCCGCAGTAGAACAGGCTCGTGGCGTCGAAGGTCCTGCCGGCCACCGTCAGCGGGGCCGGGACCAGCTTGGTCACCACCCAGTAGATCGCGCCGACCGACAGGACGCCGGTGACGATCAGGCCCTGGTAGAGCGCGCCCATGATGTTGCCGGACTTGCCCAGCCGGACGGCGAAGGTGCCGATGATCGAGGTGACGATGCAGACCCCGCAGATCGCCAGCGGCAGCAGCATCATGTTCCCGACGATATCCAGGCCGCGGAAGAAGATCGCCGCCAGGACCATGGTGGCGACCGTGGTCACCGCATAGGTCTCGAACAGGTCGGCGGCCATGCCGGCGCAGTCGCCGACGTTGTCGCCGACGTTGTCGGCGATGGTGGCGGCGTTGCGCGGGTCGTCTTCCGGGATGCCGGCCTCGACCTTGCCCACCATGTCGCCGCCCACGTCGGCGCCCTTGGTGAAGATGCCCCCGCCCAGGCGGGCGAAGATCGAGATCAGCGACGCGCCGAAGCCGAGCGCCACCAGCGAGTCGACGACTTCGCGGCTGGTGTTCTCATAGCCCAGCACGCTGGTGAGGACGCCGTAGTAGCCGGCCACGCCGATCAGGGCGAAGCCCGCCACCAGCATGCCGGTGATCGCGCCCGAGCGGAACGCCAGCGACAGGCCCTTGGCCAGGCCTTCCGACGCCGCCTGGGCGGTGCGGACGTTGGCGCGGACCGAGATCAGCATCCCGGCGAACCCGGCCAGGCCCGACAGGATCGAACCGATCGCGAAGCCCGCGGCCGCCAGCGGACCGATCAGCAGCCCGACGGCGATGAGGATCACCACGCCGACGAGGGCGATGGCGGTATATTGGCGTTTCAGATACGCCTGCGCGCCCTCCTGGATGGCGGCGGCGATTTCCTGCATTCGTGCATTTCCGGGCGAAGCCCGTAGCAGCGAGGCTGTCTGTACGACGCCGTAAAGCACCGCCAACAGCCCGGCGACGATCACCAGTGTAAGCCCAAGACTCATGTTTAAAGCGCCCCTTTTGACCTGCGCGAGGGGCCAGTCGCCGCGTTAAGCTGCGGCTGATTACTGTGTCCGGCCCCGGAGTTTCCCCACTAAGGACGCCTTGGAGGCGTCCGGACGGAGAGCCTGCCAAAGATGACAGGCGTGCGCAACGCCTAGCCGAAAGAAAGAGATTCAAGACTTTGCGGCGGCGACCGGCGGTTTTGGCAGGCCCATGCGGTTCTTCGGCGTCTGCGAGGTGACCACCACCGACTTGATGGCGGCCGGGCCGGCGATGGCGATCGCCTCGCGCATCATGGTCGACTGCAACCTGGGAACGTCGATGACGGTGTAGTCGTCGGCCTTGGTGAACGGCGTGCGATGGCCGGCGCGGACCATGGCGTCGCGGAAGAACGGCTCCTTCTCGCGAAGCTTCACCGGGTTGGCTCCCGTCTTCAGGTTTATGCGCACATAAACAAATACATAGTTCACCAGGGAGCCGCGCACGACGATGGGGAGAGCCACCGGCGACAGGTCGACGTACTGGCCCACCTCCTGCTTCTCGGCCTTGGGTTCCGAGGCCTGGGCGCCGGGGGCCAGGGCGAGCAGGGAAAGGGCGATCAGAATGCGCAGCATGGCGTGATCCTACGGGCCACCGGTTGCGATAGTCTTTCCGCTCAGACGTGCCGCCAGCCGCCCGGTCCGGTCTCCACCGGCGCGCCGCCCACCCGCACCGACATCGCCGGCCGCGCAGTCACTTCGCCGATAACCGGCAAGCCCAGGGCCGCAGCGGCGGCGGGCGAGGCCGTGCAGACGATCTCGAAGTCCTCGCCCCCTGTCGCCATGCGCACCAGGGCGGCGGCGCGATCGGGCTGGGCGGCCAGCCAGCTTGAGCCGGCTGGCGACAGCGGCATGCGGTCCAGATCGAGACTCATGCCGACGCCGCTCGCCGTGGCGATATGGCCGGCGTCGGCCACCAGCCCGTCGGAGACGTCGGCGGCCGCCGAGGCGTGGGCTCGAAGCCCTGCGCGCAGGTCCAGCCGGGGGACCGGCAGCCGATGGGCTTCCGGCGCCCAGCCGCCGGCGATCTCGCCGCAAGCCGCGCCCCAGGCCAGCCAGCCGTCGCCGATCGGGCCCGAGACCATGACCAGATCGCCCACCCTGGCGCCGGCCCGCGGCACCGTCGCGCCCAGCGGCGCCCAGCCCATCATGGTCATCGACAAGGTCATGGGGCCCGGCGTGGAGACGGTATCGCCGCCCAGCAGCGAGACGTCGAAGGCCGCCCCGTCGAGCGCCAGCCCCTCGGCGAAGGCGCTGCGGTCGGCCAGGGTGTAGTCCGAGGACCAGGCGGTCATCAGGAAGTAGCCGAACGGCTCGGCGGCCTTGGCCGCCAGGTCCGACAGGTTCGCCCGCATCAGCTTCCGGGCGACGATCCCGGGCGGATCGTCCGGCAGGAAATGAACGCCGGCGACCATGCCGTCCTTGGTGACCACCAGTTCATGGCCCGCCCGGCCGGGAATCACCGCGGCGTCGTCCAGCAGTCCCCGCGCCTCGGGCGCGCCGCGGGTGAGCGGGCGGAACAGCCGCGCGATCTCGCCGAATTCGTCCAACTGAGAGGGTTTAGGCCCTGACATCCTTGGCCACCGCATCGAGCGAGCCGTTGACGAAGCCCGGCTCCGGGCCTTCGAAGAAGGATTTGGTCAGCTCGACATATTCGTCGATCACCACTTCGATCGGCACGTCGACCCGATGGGCGAGCTCGAAGGTCCCGGCGCGCAGGATGGCCCGCACCGTGGCGTCCAGCCGCTCCAGCCGCCAACCTTCGGCCAGCCGCTTGACGATCGCCTTGTCGACCTGGGCCTGTTCGGCGACCACGCCGCGCACCAGTTCGCTGAAAAAGGCCTCGTCGGCCGCGGCCAGCATTTCGCCTTCGATGTCACGATCGAAGCGATGCTCGGTGAATTCGCGGATGACGGCCTCGGCGCCGGCGCCGGCGGCTTCCATCTGGTAGAGCGCCTGAACGGCGGCGAGGCGGGCGACGGAACGGGCCTGGCGAGGCGCGCTCATCGCACGGCGCCGAGCAGCTGACCGCGCAGGGCGATCATCTCCAGGCAGGCGCGGGCCGCCCCGCCGCCCTTGTCGCCCTCGCTGGTGCGCGCACGCGCCCAGGCCTGGTCCTCGTCCTCGACGGTCAGGATCCCGTTGCCGATGGCCAGGCGCTTGCCGATCGTCAGGTCCATCAGCCCCCGCGCCGATTCGTTGGAGACGATCTCGAAGTGATAGGTCTCGCCCCTGATCACCGTGCCCAGCGCCACGTAGCCGTCGTAATGCACGCCCACCGGCCGCCGGCCGCCCTCGTCGGCGAGCGCGATGGCGCCGGGAATCTCCAGGGCGCCGGGAACGCTGATCACTTCATATTCGGCGCCGAAGGCGCTCAGCGCGTCGACCGCGCCCTTCAGCAACTCGTCGGCCAGCCCCGAATAGAAGCGCGCCTCGACGATCAGGACTTTGACTTTGTCTTCAAGCATGGGGGCTCTGGCCTCGGGCGCGGATGTCGCGCCAACGCTTTAGGCGGTTTCTCGCCAGCGGGCGAGATAGCGCGCGAGCATATCGATCTCCAGATTCACCCGCGACCCGGCGACAAGGCTTCCCAGCGTGGTGACGTCCCAGGTGTGGGGGATCAGATTGACGCCGAAGATGTCGTCCTCGACCTCGTTCACGGTGAGCGACACGCCCTCGACCGTGATCGATCCCTTGGCGGCGATGAAGCGATGCAAGGGGCGCGGCGCACGGATGCGGACGCGATGGGAGCCGCCCTCCGCTTCCACCGACACCACCTCGCCGACGCCGTCGACGTGGCCCGAGACAATGTGGCCGCCCAGTTCGTCGCCAACCTTGGCCGGACGTTCCAGGTTGATGCGTCGCCCCTCCCGCCAGTCGCCCAGGGTGCTGGCCTGCAGAGTCTCGCCGGAAACTTCCACGGCGAACCAGCCGGGGCCCTTCTCCACCACCGTCAGGCAGACGCCGGCGTGGGCGATGGAGGCGCCGATATCGATGGTGGCGGTGTCGAAGCCCGTCTCGACCTCGAAGCGGACGTCGCGATGGGTGGAGCGGGCGGCGCGCAGGCGCCCGACGTCGGTGACGATGCCGGTGAACATTCAGATCCTCGCGTAACGTTCCCACAGGTCGTCGCCCAAGAGGCTGACGTCAAGCCTGCGGAACCTGGGCGCGGCGTCGAGCGCGCTGAGCGCCAGGGCCCCGATGGCGGGCCTGCCCTCCCCCCCGATCACCATCGGCGCGCGGAACCACTCCAGGGCGTCCGCCAGGCCGCAGCGCAGGAAGCTGGCGGCCACCTGGCCGCCGCCCTCGACGAACAGCCGGCAAAGCCCCTCGGCCGCCAACGCTTCGACGACGGCTTTGAGCTCCGGCCTCCCGTCTCCGACTTCGGGCACGGTCAGCACCTGGACGCCGGCCCCCATCAAGGCGGTTTCGGGCGGCCCCACCGCCACCACATAGGTCGGGATATCGCGGGCGGTGCGCACGAGCTTGCAGTCGGGCGACAGCCGCTGGCGGCTGTCGAGCACCACGCGCGCCGGCTGGCGGCCGTTGTAGCCCGGCGTGCGGACGGTGAGTTCGGGATCGTCGGCCAGGGCGGTCTCGACGCCGATCAGCACCGCGTCGTGCTCGCTCCGCAACCGATGGACCGTCTCGCGCGCCTGCGGGCCGGTGATCCAGCGACTTTCACCCGATCCCGTGGCGATGCGCCCGTCGAGGGAGGTGGCGAGCTTGAGGGTGACGCTCATTTTTTCCTCTCCCCAGTCTTTGGGGAAAGGTCGGGTGAGGGAAACGGCCCGGCGGCGTCACGGCGTCTGAAAGCCAGCAAGGCCCTCACCTGACCTCTTCCGCAGGCGGGAGAGGAAGGAACGCGACCGCTCATCTAGCTATCCTCGTCGTCGCTCAGCCCTTCCTGGCCAAGGAACTTCGCGAAGTCCTGGGTCTCGCGGAAGTCGCGATAGACCGAGGCGTAGCGGACGTAGGCGACGTCATCGAGCGCCTTGAGCGCCTTCATCACGAGCTCGCCGACGGCATGGGACGGAAGTTCGGTCTCGCCCATGCTTTCCAGCTGGCGCGTGATGCCGTTGACCATCCGCTCGACCTGTTCGGGGTCGACGGGGCGCTTGCGCAGGGCGATCGAGATCGAGCGGACCAGCTTCTCGCGATCGAAGGGCGCGCGGCGGCCCGACCGCTTGAGGATCGTCAGTTCGCGCAGCTGGACGCGCTCGAACGTCGTGAAGCGCCCGCCGCACGAGGGGCATAGGCGACGACGGCGGATGGACGCGCCGTCGTCTGACGGACGGCTGTCCTTCACCTGGCTTTCGGCCTCGCCACAGAACGGGCAGCGCATGATGTAGTCCCCTCGCCGCCTACACTAACTATTAGCTGTAGATGGGGAAGCGTTTGGTCAGGGCCAAGACCTCGGTGCGGACCTTGGCTTCGACGGCGCCGTTGTCGCCGCCGGGCGCGAGGCTGTCGAGCACTTCGCCGATCCACTTGCCGACCTGGCGGAACTCCGCCTCGCCGAAGCCCCGCGTGGTGCCCGCGGGGGTGCCGACGCGCAGGCCCGAGGTTTCGACCGGCGGGCGCGGGTCAAACGGGATGCCATTCTTGTTGGTGGTGATCCCCGCGCGCTCCAGAGCCGTCTCGGCCTCGGCGCCGGAGACGTTCTTGGGCGTCAGGTCGACCAGCATCAGGTGGCTGTCGGTGCCGTTCGAGACGATTTTGAAGCCGCAGGACTGCAAGCTGTCGGCCAGGGCGCGGGCGTTGACGATCACCTGCTGGGCGTAGGCCTTGAACTCCGGCCGCAGCGCCTCGCCAAAGGCCACGGCCTTGGCGGCGATCACATGCATCAGGGGGCCGCCCTGCAGGCCGGGGAACACCGCCGAATCGATCTTGCGCGCGAGTTTCTTGTCGTTGGTCATGATCATCCCGCCGCGCGGCCCACGCAGGGTCTTGTGCGTGGTGGTGGTCACGACGTCGGCGTGCGGGAACGGGTTCGGATAGGCTCCGCCCGCCACCAGCCCGGCATAGTGGGCGATATCGACCATCAGGAGGGCGCCGACGCTGTCGGCGATCTCCTTGAACTTCGCAAAGTCGATCTGCCGCGAATAGGCCGAACCGCCTGCGATGATCACCAGCGGCTTCTCGGCCTGGGCGACCTCGAAGGCCTGGTCGTAGTCGATCAAATGATCCTGGGCGCGGACGGCGTAGGCCACCGGGCGGAACCACTTGCCCGACTGGTTGACGCTCTTGCCGTGGGTCAGGTGGCCGCCGGCGGCCAGGTCCATGCCCATGAAGGTGTCGCCCGGCTTCATGGTCGCCATGAACACCGCCTGGTTGGCCTGGGAGCCCGAATGCGGTTGGACGTTTACATATTCGCAGCCGAACAGTTGCTTGGCGCGCGCGATGGCCAGCCGCTCCGCCTCGTCGACGACCTCGCAACCGCCGTAGTAGCGCTTGCCGGGATATCCCTCGGCGTACTTGTTGGTGAGCACCGAGCCCTGGGCGTCCAGTACGGCGCGCGAAACGATGTTTTCGGACGCGATCAGTTCGATCTGATCCTGCTGGCGGCGCAGTTCGCCCCCCAGCACGCGGGCGATGTCGGGATCGGTGTCGAGGACGCCGCGACCGAAGAACGCGTCGGCCGATGATGCGGTGGGAACGTGCACGGTCATGGGGCGGCCTCTTTCGGATTCGGCGACGGGAGGCGGCTCTATTACCCCTAAGCGCACGATGCGCCAAACGCCCGGGAACAATGTCTCCCCGGAGGCGTTCCCCGCTAACCCCCGGGGAGCACCTCGTTGTGCGCCCCCGCGGCGTCGCGTCATCGTACCCAAGGGAAAAATCATGAGTAGCGGATCTGAACCCGAGACCATTTCGGGCGAAGACTTATTGCGTCTGGGAGCGGAAATCGTCGCCGCCTATGTCAGCCGCAACGTCGTGGCGATCGACGCCGTTCCGGATGTCATCCGCTCGGTCCACAAAACGCTACACGGGTTGTCGCATGAACCGGCCGCTGTGGTGGAAGACCGGCCGAAGCCGGCCGTCTCCATCGGGAAATCCGTGCAACACGATTTCATCGTGTGCCTGGAAGACGGCAAGAAGCTGAAGATGCTCAAGCGCTACCTGCGCTCGCAATACAACCTCAGCCCCGAAGAGTATCGCCGCCGCTGGGGATTGCCGCCGGAATATCCGATGGTGGCGCCAGCCTATGCCGAACGGCGCTCGGCCTTCGCCAAGAGCATCGGGCTGGGCCGGGGCGTTCGGCGCGGCGCCTAGGTGAGATCTGCGGCTCAGGCCGCGTGACCGCCCATCCGCTGGATGTTGCAGCGAACCCAGAGCGCCTCGAGCGACCTAGCCAGATGCTCGATCATCTCGTCGGTGTGGGCCGGCGACGGCGTGAAGCGCAGGCGCTCGGCGCCGCGCGGCACGGTGGGATAGTTGATCGGCTGCACATAGACGCCGTGATCGCTGAGCAGGATGTCGGAGACCATCTTGCAGTGCACCGGATCGCCCACCAGCACCGGGACGATGTGGCTCACGGAAGACGCCATCACCGGGATGCCGGCGCGAATCAGTCGCGCCTTGAGGGTGGCGGCGCGTTCCTGATGGGCGATGCGAACCTCGTTGTGCTCCTTCAGCCAACGGATGCTGGCGAGTGCGCCCGCGGCCAGGGCCGGGGGGATGGAGGTGGTGAAGATGAAGCCGGACGCATAGGAGCGGATCGCGTCGATGATGACGGCGTCGGCGGCAATGTAGCCGCCCATGACGCCGAAAGCCTTGGCCAGCGTACCTTCGATGATGTCGATCTCGCCCATCATCCCGTCACGTTCGGCGACGCCGCCGCCGTGCTCGCCGTACATGCCCACGGCATGCACCTCGTCGATGTAGGTCATGGCGCCGTAGCGCTTGGCGAGCGCCACGATCGCCTTGATGTCAGCCATGTCGCCGTCCATCGAATAGACGCTCTCGAAGGCGATCACCTTCGGCGTCGACAGCGGAATCTCGGCCAGCATCTGCTCGAGGTGCGCCAGGTCGTTGTGACGGAACACGCGACGCTCGCCGCCGCCATGGCGGATGCCGGAGATCATCGAGGCGTGGTTGAGCTCGTCGGAGAAGATGACCAGGTCGGGCAGGATCCGGTAGAGCGTGGAGAGCGTCGCCTCGTTGGACACGTAGCCGGAGGTGAACAGCAGCGCCTGCTCCTTGCCGTGCAGGCTGGCGAGTTCGGCCTCGAGCTGCACGTGATAGTGGGTGGTGCCGGCGATGTTGCGGGTGCCGCCGGAGCCCGCCCCCGTCAGGTCGATCGCCTGTTTCATCGCGTCGATGACGACCGGGTTCTGGCCCTGGCCGAGATAGTCGTTCGAACACCAGACGGTGACGTCGTGCTCGGAGCCGTCGTCGCGGGTCCAGGTGGCGCGCGGGAAATTGCCGCGATGGCGCTTCAGGTCGGCGAAGACCCGATAGCGGCCCTCTGCGCGGACCCGTTCCAGAGCACTGCGAAAGGCGTCTCTATAGTCCATCGAACGCATAATCCGGCCAAGGCGCTCGACAATCTCGCGCCGCAGCCGGTCCCCTTACTTTCGACGCGGCTTTTCGCACCACGTAGCGGCGTTGTCCATAAGACGCGGCGTCTCGCCGCGCCCGCCGGGCCAACATATATTTAAGCGGTAGACTGACTGTCGCAAACCCTCAGGCCAGCGGCGTCCACCCCTCCCCCGCCGGCAGCGGCGCAAAGATCTCGTCCAGCATGGACTCGCTGACCGCAGCGAGCGTCGGCGGATTCCAGCGCGGCGCATTGTCCTTCTCGACGATCAAGGCCCGGACGCCCTCGATGAAGTCATGGCGGCGGACGACGCGCGCGCCGATGCGGTACTCCATCTCCATGTTATCGGCGAAGGTCGCCATGCCGGCCCCCAGCTTCAGTTGCCGATAGGCCACCTTGAGGGTCTGGGGGGACTTGCCGGCCATGACCTTGAGCTGCTCGACGGCCCATTCCGCGCCGGCCGCTTCCAGGGCCGCGACGATCGCCTCGACGCTGTCGCCGGCGAACAGGGCGTCGATCTCGGCCCGATGATCGCTCAACGGCGCGGGGCCGGCGTCGGCGCCCATCTCGCCCAAAAGCGCGTCCAAGGCCGCCGGATCGGCGACCAGCCGGGCCTTGAAGTCGGCGGTCGCGGCGCTCGGCAGATAATCCGTGGCGATCCCCAGCAGCAGGCAGTCGGCGGCCTTGAGGCGCGCGCCCGTCAGCGCCAACCACAGTCCGGCGTGGCCAGGCATGCGCGGCAGGAACCAGCCGCCGCCCACGTCGGGGAAGAGGCCGATCCCCGTCTCGGGCATGGCGAAGGTCGTGCGTTCGGTCGCCACGCGGTAGCGCGCCGGCATGGACAGCCCCACGCCGCCGCCCATCGTCACCCCGTCCATGATCGCCACCACCGGCTTGGGATAGTCGAACAGCAGCTGATTGAGCCGGTATTCCGTGAAGAAGAAGGCGCGCGCAGCCTTGCCGTCGGCCGCCCCGCTTTCGGCGAGCATGCGGATGTCGCCGCCGGCGCAAAAGCCGCGTTCGCCCGAATGATCGAGCAGGATGAGGTCCACGGCGGCATCGTCGCGCCATGCCAGCAGCGCCGCGGTGATCGCCTCGCACATCCCCAGCGTCAGGGCGTGCAGCGCCGCGGGCCGGTTGAGGGTGAGACGGCCCACGCGGCTTTCGACACGGATCAGGACTTCGGCGTCATTCACGTCAGGAATTCCCTGGAATTAGGTTTGTGGCCGGACAATCTGTGGGGATTGAGCAAGCGGCCCGGGTGGCGCACCCTAGCAGGCTGTAGCGCTGGCGGGAGACTCCGATCGATGAGCTATGAAGCTTCCGGGCGAAGCGAGGACCTGTCCCGCAACCTCGCCCTGGTGACATACGGACTGCTGTTTGCGGCTATTTTCTTCGCCGGCGTCCCGGCCCTGATCGCGGCGATCATCGCCTATACCCAGCGCGACGAGGCGGCGCCGGCGATCCGCACCCACTACGACTACCAGATCCGCATCTTCTGGGTGGCGTTCGCCATGAGCATGCTGGCCGCGGCCTGCGTGCTCGGCGCCGTCGTGAGCGGCGTGGCCGAGTTGGTGCAGTACAACCGGATCGACGCCTTCCTCGGCGACAAGAACCTCGACATCGACCTGTCGCGCTTTTCCATCGATGGACGGATCGTCGGCCTGACCGTGGCGGCCCTGCTGCTGGCGTTCCTGACCACCCTTTGGCTGGTGGCGGCCCCGGCGGTAGGCTTCATCAAGCTTGCCTCGGCCCGGAGGATCGGCCACAGCCCCGCGCCATGACCCGCGCGCCGCTTTCCGCCTACCCCGCCCTGCGCATGCGCCGCCTGCGCCAGGCCGATTGGGTCCGCCGCCTCGTCCGCGAGACCGTGCTGACCCCCGCCGACCTGATCTGGTCGATGATCGTCCATGACGGCGAGGGCCAGGTGCCCGTGGCGGCCATGCCCGGCGTGTCCCGGCTGTCGGTGCGCGACGCCGCAGACGCCGCGCGCCAGGCTCGCGCCCTGGGCATCCCGGCCATCGCGGTCTTCCCGCATATCGACGGCGCCAAGAAGGACGCGGCCGGCACGCTGGCCGACGACGAGAACGGCCTCGTCGCCCGCGCCGTGAAGGCGATGAAGGACGCCGCCCCCGAGGTCGGGATCATGTGCGACGTCGCCCTCGATCCGTTCACCGACCACGGCCATGACGGCCTGATCCAGGGCGGTCGCGTGCTGAACGATCCGACCATCGAACGGCTGGTGGCCCAGGGCCTGATGCAGGCCAGGGCCGGCTGCGACATCCTCGCGCCGTCCGACATGATGGACGGCCGCTGCGGCGCGCTGCGCGCGGCGCTGGAGGCCGAGGGCCTGCAGGACGTGATGATCATGTCCTACGCCGCCAAATACGCCTCGGCGTTCTACGGCCCTTATCGCGAGGCGATCGGTTCGGGAAAACTCGGTTCCGGCCCCATCGAGAATCCCGCCGACAAGAAGACCTACCAGATGGACTTCGCCAATTCCGACGAGGCCCTGCGGGAGGTGGCGCTCGATATCGCCGAGGGCTCCGACATGGTGATGGTCAAGCCCGGCCTGCCCTATCTGGACATCGTGCGCCGGGTGGTCGACGCCTTCTCCATGCCGACCTTCGCGTTCCAGGTTTCCGGCGAATACGCGATGCTGATGGCGGCGGCCCAGAACGGCTGGCTGGAAGAGGAGCGCGCGATCATGGAGAGCCTCGGGGCCTTCAAGCGCGCCGGCGCGGCCGGCGTGATCACCTACTTCGCCCCGCGCGCCGCGCGGCTGCTGGGCGCCTGAGCTGCGACAGCACGTCGCGATAAGCCCGCCTGACTTTCGCCTGAAAGAATGCGTTTACCAATCTGCGGCTTAGCTAATGAGCCTTAACCTTGGACCGTCTCCCGATGCTCGCCGAGATCCTGCTGCTCGCCGCTTTCCTGACATCGCCGATCATCATCTCGCTGCTGGTGCTCTGGAGCGCCCACAGGGGCTACATCGCCAACGGCGGCCAGTAGCCTCAGCGAGTCTGCAGCCGGGCCACCAGGCTCGAGGTGTCCCAACGGGCGCCGCCCAGGGCCTGGATCTCGGCGTAGTAGCTGTCCACCAGGGCCGTGATGTCCAGGCGGGCGCCGTTGCGGGCGGCCTCGTCGAGCACCAGCCCCAGATCCTTGCGCATCCAGTCGACCGCGAAGCCGAAGTCGAATTCGCCGCGCGCCATGGTCGCCCAGCGATTGTCCATCTGCCACGACTGCGCCGCGCCTTTTGAAATGCCTTCGTAGACAAGGGTCGGATCGAGGCCGGCCTTGGCGGCGAAGTGCAGACCCTCGGCAAGTCCCTGCACCACCCCGGCGATGGCGATCTGATTGACCATCTTGGTGAGCTGGCCGGCCCCCGAAGGCCCCATCAGCCGCACCGCCTTGGCGAACGCCGCGATCACTGGCTCGGCGCGGGCGAAGGCGGCCGGGTCGCCGCCGCACATCACCGTCAGCTGGCCGTTCTCCGCCCCCGCCTGGCCGCCGGAAACCGGCGCGTCGATGAAGCTGCGTCCACCGGACGCAGCCAGCTGCGCCATCTCGCGGGCCACCGTCGCCGAGGTGGTCGTGTGGTCGACGACCAGGCCGTGGGGCGCCAGGGCCGGCAAGGCCTGGGTGACGACGCCCCTGACGTCGTCGTCGTTTCCGACGCACAGGAAGAGCATCTCGGCGTCCCGCGCCGCATCCGCCGGATCCGCCGCGGCCCGCCCGCCATGGACCCCGACCCAGCGCGCCGCCTTTTCCGGACTACGGTTAAAGACGCTGACGTCGTGGCCCGCCTTGGCCAGATAGCCCGCCATCGGGAAACCCATCACGCCAAGGCCCGCAAACGCTAGTTTCATCATGCTCTCCAACCCGATACGGCAACGTCATCTTAACGCCCCGCGCGCACCTTGCCGCCTGAAACAGCGTTAACGGGGAATATCGATGGCGGTGAGTGGCGAAGCCCCGATCATCATCAAGAAGATCAAGAAGGGCGGCGGCCACGGGCACCATGGCGGCGCCTGGAAGGTCGCCTACGCCGACTTCGTGACCGCCATGATGGCCTTCTTCCTGCTCATGTGGCTGATCAACACCACGAGCCCGGAGCAGAAACGGGGCATCGCCGACTATTTCGCCCCGGCCAGCGTCTCGGAAACCACGTCCGGCACCGGCGGCATCCTCGGCGGCACGGCCTTGGGCGAGGAGGGCGCCAAGGCGTCCGGCTCGATGTCGGTCATCGAAGCCATGGCCCCCGAATCGAAAAACCCCGACGACGGCTCCAAACAGGACGCCTCGAAGACCGAAGCCGAGCAGGCGGCCTCCGAATCGATGCGCGAGGCGCTGCAAAAGCGCGAGGAAGCCGCCTTCGCCTCGGCCGCCCAATCCCTGCGCCAGGCGCTGCAGGACATGCCGGAACTGGCGGAGCTTTCGAAGAACCTGATCATCGACCAGACGCCCGAGGGCCTGCGCATCCAACTGGTCGACCAGGAAGGCCGCTCGATGTTCGCCGAAGGCTCGGCCCAGCCCAACGACCGCGCCAAGCTGCTGCTGCGCGCCGTGGCCAAGGTGATCAACCAGCTCCCCAACCGCGTCAGCATCTACGGCCACACCAGCGTCAACATGAACGGCGCCAAGGCCGACGGCGACTGGCCGCTGTCGGCGGGCCGCGCCGACGCCTCGCGCCGGGTGCTCCAGGGCGCGGGCGTCGATGTCGACCGAATCTATCAGGTTTCGGGCAAGGCCAACTCCGAGCCGCTCTACCCTGACGACCCGACCCTGCCCGGCAATCGCCGCATCGCCATCGTGCTGTTGCGCGAAGCGCCGGTGTTGCCGCCTGACGCAGGTTTGTAACATCTTGGCGACTTGCGCGATGCTGCGCCATGACGCCTAATCGCGTGAAGCAAACTCGCATGAGGCTGATCGTAAGTCCGTGACGCAGCACTTCCCGACCCGGCAACTCAGGTTCTTCCTGACCGCGCCCTCCCCGTGTCCCTATCTGGCGGACCGGTTCGAGCGGAAAGTGTTCGCGCATTTGCCTCTGTCGGACGGCGCCATGGTCAACGACAGCCTGACCCAGGTCGGCTTCCGGCGGTCGCAGAACATCGCCTATCGCCCGGCCTGCGAGGCCTGCGCCTCCTGCATCTCGGCCCGCATCCCCGCCAAGGACTATATCTTCTCCCGTTCGGAGCGCCGCGCCCTGTCGCGCAACGACGACCTGGAGCGGCATCTGGTGGAAGCCGAGGCGACGATGGAGCAGTTCGACCTGCTCCGTCGCTACCTCACCGCCCGCCACGCCGACGGCGGAATGGCGGAGATGACCTGGCCCGACTATGTCGCCATGGTCGAAGATACCGCCGTACGCACGCACATCATCGAATATCGCCTGAAGTCCGACGATCGGGGGCCGGGCGACCTTGTCGCCTGCGCGCTGGTGGACCTGATGGGCGACGGCCTGTCGCTCGTCTACAGCTTCTACGACCCCACGATGAGCCGTCGCAGCCTGGGGTCCTTCGTGATCCTGGACCATGTCATCCAGGCCTGCCTGACCGACATCCCCTACGTCTACCTCGGCTATTGGGTGCGGGGGTCGGACAAGATGAACTACAAGGTCCGGTTCTCGCCCGTGGAACTGCTGAAACCGGAGGGCTGGGTGCTGATGTCGGCGCGTGACCGCGTCGGAGCCGCCAGCTAGCCCCAGGGCCCCTTGGGCCGCGCCGGCCCCCAGGGGCCGCTCGCCTCGGGCGCCGCCTCCGTCGCTGGCGAAGAGGCCACGACCGGCGCAACCCGCCCCCCGGCGAACTTCTCCAAGGCCGCGATCCGCTGGGCGATCGGCGGGTGGGTGGCGAACAGCGAGAAGGCGCCGGTCTCCACGTTCTCGATGAACATCCCCTGCACCGCCTCGGGCGCAGGCAAGGGCGTGCTGCCCGAGATCTTCTGAAGAGCCGAGATCATCGCGTCGGGGTTCTTGGTGAGTTCGACGGCGCCGGCGTCGGCGACGAACTCACGGCTGCGCGACAGCGCCATGCGGATGACGATAGCCAGCAGGTAGCCGATCGCCGCGGCGGCCAGGGCGACCAGCACGAAGATCCAACCGCCGCCGCCCCGCTTGCCGTCCCCGTCGCGGCGACCGCCGCCGAGACCGCCCCACATCACCGCGCGATAGATGATCTGGGCGACCAGGCTGATGATCCCGGCGAACACCGAGGCGATGACCATGGTGCGGACGTCGCGGTTCATCACATGGGTCAGTTCGTGGGCCAGCACGGCTTCGAGTTCGTCCGGCGTCAGGGCGTCGAGCAGGCCCCGCGTCACCGTCACCGTGTACTGGCTATCGTTGAGCCCGCTGGCGAAGGCGTTCATCGCGCCGTCCTCGATGATCTGCAGCCTGGGCGTCTTCAGGCCGCGCGAGATGCAGAGGTTTTCCAGCAGATTGTAGAGTTGCGGCGCCTCGGCGCGCGTCACCGTATGGGCGCCGGTGGCCAGGCTGATGATGGCGGTGTTGGCGAAATAGGCGACCGCGAACCACACCAGCGACACGACGATGGCCAGGGGCGCGGCGCCGGCCAGCAGTTGCAGGGCATAGACTCCGTCGCCGGCCATCGAGCCGGTCGAGGGCAGCATGCCGGCCCCGATCATCCCCAGTTCCAGGGTGTAGACGATCCCGATCAGCAGGACGGGGAAACCGGCCAACAGCAGGGCCGAACGCAGATTGTTGTTCCAGATGTGGGTCCGAAGACCTACGGCCTGCATCATGGCGCTTCGTCCGGCCGAGGCTCCCGGATCAGAACTTCACCTGCGGCGGGGCGGCCTCCATCGCCGCGCGGCCCTCGCCCAGGTCGAAGAATTCCCGCTCCTTGAAACCGAACATGGCGGCGAACAGCACCGCCGGGAACTGCGCGATGGCGGCGTTGAATTCGCTCACGGCGTTGTTGAAGAAGCGGCGCGAGGCGGCGAGCTTGTTCTCGATGTCCGACAGTTCGCCCTGCAGGCTGAGGAAATTCTGGTTCGCCTTGAGGTCGGGATAGGCCTCGCTGAGGGCGAACAGCTTGCCGAGCGCGCCGGTCAGGGCGTTCTCGGCGGCGACCTTGTCCGGAACCCCGGCGGCGGAGACCGCGCTGTTGCGCGCGGCGACGACGGCTTCCAGCGTGCCGCGCTCGTGCGTCGCGTAGCCCTTCACCGTCTCCACCAGATTGGGAATCAGGTCGTGCCGCTGGCGCAGCTGGACGTCGATGTCGGCGAAGGCCTGGTTGGCGCCTTGCTTGAGCGCCACCAGCCGGTTGTAGGCGCCGACGGCGATCAGGCCGAGCACCACGACCACCACCAGCAGGATAATCGTCGCCATCATCGTCGGGGGTCCTTCCAGGCCTGACACCGTCCACAGGAAGATTAGGCTATTCCACGACGCTCCCCAAGTCGCGGCGCCCGTTCGTCGACCGCGGGCCGTGAGCTTGCTAGATTGCCTCCATGACCTTCAGCCCGGAACGAGGCGCATGGCGCGACAGCTCCGCCTCAGCCTGAGGCGGCCTCCCACCTACGCCCGCGACGACCTGATCGTCGGCGAGTCCAACGCCGCCGCGGCGGCGGCGGTCGACGCCTGGCCTGCGTGGCATGGCGGCTGCCTGGCGCTGTTCGGGCCCGAGGGCGTCGGCAAGACACACCTGGCCCAGGCCTGGGCGACGACCGTCCAGGCCGTCGTGCTGGACCGCGCGGCGCCGGACATCGCACTGGCGGCCGGCCGGCCCGTGCTGCTGGAGGACGTCGACCGCGGCGCACCGGACGAGGCCTTGTTTCATCTGATCAACATGGCCGGGCATGCCGGCGGCGGCCTGCTGCTGACGGCGCGCGCCGCGCCGGCCGCCTGGACGGCGACCCTGCCGGACCTGCGCTCGCGGCTGAACGCCATGCCCGTGGCGGAGATCGAGGAACCCGACGACGCCATCCTCGAAGGCGTTCTGAGAAAATTGTTCCGCGAACGGAGCATCAGGCCGCCGCAGGACGTATATCAGTACCTTCTGCGACGCATGGAAAGGTCGATTCCTCGGGCCCGCGAGATCGTCAGGCGCCTGGACGAGGCCGCCGACGACGAACAGCGGCCGGTTTCGCGCGCGTTGGCCAAACAGATCCTTGAAGGCGATATGGAAAATCTTGACCTTTTCGGGTGAAGACTTACCTCGCTAGGTGGGAGCGCCGGATCAGGCTCGCAACCACTGCGGAGGAACCGCTACCCATGACCTATGCCGAGCCCACTTCGCCCATCACGCAGATGGAGGCGGCCCGGCCGGCTTGGGATGGGGATCTGGCGTCGTCGCCCGATCGCTTCTTCAATCGCGAACTCTCGTGGCTGGCCTTCAACCGCCGCGTGCTCGACGAGAGCCGCAATCCACGGCATCCGCTGCTGGAACGCCTCCGCTTCCTGGCGATCTCGGCCAACAACCTCGATGAATTCTACATGGTGCGCGTGGCCGGGCTGAAAGCCCAGGTGCGCGAGGGCGTGCGCGTGCTCAGCCAGGACGGCCTGACCCCGGCCGAACAGCTTGAACGACTGAACGCCGAAGCTTCCGACCTGCTGGGCGACCAGCAGACCCGTTGGGCCCAGCTCTGCCGCGAACTGGCGAGCGAAGGCCTCAGCGTCGTCGCCGCCGCCGACGTCACCACGGCGGAGAAGGCGGGCCTGGAAGGGACCTTCCTGGCGCAACTCTTCCCGGTGCTGACGCCGCTGGCCATCGATCCGGCCCATCCGTTTCCGTTCATCCCGAACCTCGCCTTCTCGCTGGTGCTCAAGCTCAAGCGCCGCATCGACGGGCGGTTGCTCTACGCCCTGGTCCCGATCCCGGCCCAGGTCGCGCGGTTCTGGGAACTGCCGGCCAAGGGCGGGCGGCGCAAGACCGAGCGGCGGTTCCTGTCGCTGGAGGGCTTCGTCGCCCTCTTCTACGATCACCTGTTCCCGGAGTGCGAGCTTCAGGCCCAGGGCGTCTTCCGGCTGATCCGCGACTCCGACGTGGAAATCGAGGAAGAAGCCGAGGATCTGGTGCGCGAGTTCCAGGCCGCGTTGAAGCAGCGGCGCATGGGCTCGGTCGTGCGCGTCGAGATCGAGTCGGCGATGCCGCAGGACCTGCGCAACTTCATCACCACCAACCTGCACGCCAACGCCGAGGACGTGCTGCTGCTGGACGGCCTGCTGGGGCTGGACGAGCTGTCGCAACTCATTCCGCCCGACCGGCCGGACCTCAAGTTCAAGGCCTTCGAGGCGCGCTTCCCCGAGCGGATCCGCGACCACGCCGGCGACTGCTTCGCCGCCATCCGGGAAAAGGACATCCTCGTCCACCACCCGTTCGAGAGCTTCGACGTGGTGGTGCAGTTCCTGCGCCAGGCCGCCCGCGACCCCAACGTCCTGGCCATCAAGCAGACGCTCTATCGCACCTCGTCCGACAGCCCGATCGTGGCCGCGCTCATCGAGGCGGCGGAGAACGGCAAGAACGTCACCGCCCTGGTGGAGATCAAGGCCCGCTTCGACGAGGAGGCCAACCTCAAGTGGGCGCGCGACCTGGAGCGCGCCGGCGTCCACGTGGTCTTCGGCTTCGTCGAGTACAAGACCCACGGAAAGATGTCGCTGGTGGTGCGCCGCGAGGGCGACGCCCTGCGCACATACTGCCACTTCGGCACCGGCAACTACCACCCGGTGACGGCGCGCATCTATACCGACCTGTCGCTCTTCACCACCGATCCGGCCCTGGCCCGCGATGCGGCGCGGCTGTTCAACTTCATTACCGGCTACGCCCAGCCCGAGACGCTGGAAAAGCTTTCCTACTCGCCGATTACCATGAAGCGGGACCTGCTGCACCTCATCGCCCACGAGGCGGCCAACGCCCGGGCGGGGAAGCCCGCGGCGATCTGGGCCAAGCTGAACGCCATCGTCGACCCGGTGATCATCGACGCGCTCTACTGCGCCAGCCAGGCCGGCGTTTCCATCGACCTGGTGATCCGCGGCATCTGCTGCCTGCGGCCAGGGGTGCCTGGCCTGTCTGAGAACATCCGGGTCAAGAGCATCGTCGGACGCTTCCTGGAGCACTCCCGAATCGTCGCCTTCGCCAACGGCGCGCCCATGCCGTCGTCGGAAGCCCGCGTCTTCATCTCATCGGCCGACTGGATGCCGCGGAACCTCGATCGCCGGGTGGAGGTTCTGACGCCCATCGAGAATCCGACGGTTCATCAACAGGTCCTGTCGCAGATCATGGTCGCCAACCTGAAGGACGAAGCTCAAAGCTGGACGCTGGACGGCGCGGGCCGCTATACGCGGGATCCGTCCTGGGACCATCCGAGCGCCTTCTCCGCGCACGAGTACTTCATGACCAATCCCAGCCTCTCGGGACGAGGCCAGAAGGTGAAGGACATGCCGCGCGCGATCGACCATGTGGCCACGCGCGGATAGGCCTCCCAGCCGCCAGAAGGCGGTCATCGACGTCGGCTCCAACTCCGTCCGCCTGGTCATGTACCGGCTGGAGGGGCGGGCCATCTGGACGATCTTCAACGAGAAGTCCCTGGCAGGGCTCGGCCGCGACATGCCTGTCACCGGACGCCTGTCGCCCCAGGGCGTCGATACGGCCATCGCCTCCCTGCGCCGCTTCCGCGCCCTGCTGGACGGCTGGAGCGCGGACGACATCCTGCCGGTGGCCACCGCCGCCGTGCGCGAGGCGTCCGACGGGGCCGAGTTCCTGGCGCGCGTCCGCAAGGAGGTCGACCTCGACGTGCGGCTTCTCTCAGGCAAGGAGGAGGCGCGCTACGCCGCCATGGGCGTCCTGGCAGGCCAGCCGGACGCCGAGGGCGTGGTCGGCGACCTCGGCGGCTCGAGCCTGGAACTGATCTGCCTTTCGCAAGGGGTGACGGGCGACGGCGTCACCCTGCGGCTGGGTCCCTTCGCGCTGGGCGCGCCGCGGCCGCTGGACATCGAACGGACGCGGAAGGTCATCGCCGCGCAACTCGACCCCGTCGCCTCGCGCTTCGCCGCCCAGCGGTTCCAGGCGGTCGGCGGCGCCTGGCGCAACCTGGCGCTGCTCCACATGGCGCTGGCCGACTACCCGCTGCACGTCGCCCACCAGTACGAGATGAGCCGGGCCGAGGCCCTCGACGTCACCCGCTTCGTCGCCCGCCAGTCGCCCAAGTCGCTCGAAGGCATCCCCGGCCTGTCGAAGAAGCGTTTCGACACCCTGCCCTATTCCGCCCTGGTGCTGGAATCGCTGATCGAGCACCTGGATATCGAGCGGGTGCAGATCTCGGCCTACGGCCTGCGCGAAGGCTTGCTGCTGGAGGCCATGGACCCGACGGATCGCGCCCAGGATCCGCTGATCGCCGGCTGCGAGGCCATCACCGATATCCGCGGCCTGTCGCGCGACCTTGGCGCGGGGCTGGAAGCCTGGCTGTCGCCGGCCTTTGCGATGCTGCCGCCATTGTTCGCGGGACGTGACGCCATCCTGACGGCCGCGGCCTGCCGCCTGGCCGACATCGGCGCCCGGCTTCACCCCGACCACCGGGCCGATCTCGTGTTCGACCAGGTGTTGCGCGCGCCCCTGGCCGGCATGAATCACGCCGAGCGCACATTCCTCGCCTGCGTCGCCTTCGCCCGCTACACCACCGCCACCACCATGCCCGAGGCCGCGACGATCGCGCGCCTGCTCAGCGCCGAACGCCGCCAGCGCGCCCGGGCGCTCGGGGCTGCGGTCCGCCTGGGCTGCGACCTTTCGGGCCGCAACGCCCGACTGCTGGAGAAGGCGCGGCTCGACATCTTCGACGAGCGGCTGGTGCTCACCGCCGCCCCCGGATGGCGCGACATGATGCTGGGCGAACAGACCGCCAAACGCGCGGCGACCCTGGCGGGGCTTCTCAAGCTGAAGCTGGTTCTCGGCTAAGCACCGGTCACACCTGGAAAATTTGTAAGGTTGAGGTCGCCGCGGGGTGAGCCCGCGCGGTCAGGCTGGTCCGTGCGCTGCAGACGTGGCGCAGGCAGATCAACCCACGAGGAAACCCCATGCGTAAAGTTCTTCCGCTCGCAGGCGCCTTCGCCCTGGCGCTCGGCATCCTTGGCTCCGGCCAGGCCATGGCCAGCGCGCCGTGCCGGGACGCCCATGGCAAGTTCATCAAGTGCGCCGCCCCCGCCGCCGCGCCGATGACGCCGGCCAAGACCGCTCCCATGGCGCCGATGGCGGCCAAGACCAACCACTGCAAGGACGCCAAGGGCAAGTTCATCAAGTGCGCGACCCCGATGGCCAAGGCCGCCGCGCCCGCCGCCAAGGCGAAGAAGTCGTAAGCAGGCCTTCCCCGCCCGGCGTCCAGTCACGCGCCTTCCCGCCCAGGACGCCGGGCGGGCCGTCTTTCTTGATGAGACGCCTCAGTGCGCGGCGGCGGCCTTGGGCCCGCGGCGCACTTCCACCACCCGGACGCGCGTGCCGTCGAGCACCAGCGCCAGTTCTCCACGCTTCAGCTTGAGGGCGTCCTCGCCGAAGGCTTCGCGGCGCCAGCCCTCAAGCGCGGAGGTCGCGGCCTCGTCGTCGTTGGCGATGAGCTCCAGGTCGGAAACCGTGGCGATGAGCTTGGAGGCCACGCCGGCCTCTTCGGCGCGGGCCTTGAGCAGCACCTTCAGCAGTTCGACCACCGCGCCGGCGGCCGGCGAGGCGGCCGTGCGTGCGCGCTCCACCACGGGGGCGTAGGCCTCCGGGTTCTTCAGGGCTTCGCGAACGGCGGCCAGCAGGTCAGGGCCGAACCGTGATCCGGCATAGCCCTTGGGTACGGAACGCAGCCGGTCCAACTGATCGGCGTCGGTCGGCGCCTGGGTCGCCAGTTCGTCGATCGCCTCGTCCTTCAGGATCCGGCCGCGGGGCTGATCGCGCATCTGCGCCGTGCGCTCGCGCCAGGCCGCCACGGCCTTGTAGACCGCCAGGTATTTGGCGGTATGGCGCCGCGGCTTCAGCCGCTTCCAGGCGTTCTCCGGCTCGACGTCATAGAGCGCGGGATCGGTCAGCCCGGTCATTTCGTCGGCGACCCAGGCGAAGCGGCCCTCGGCCTCCAGGCGCGAACGCAGCATGGGATAGAGCTTGGCCAGATGGGTCACATCGGCGAGCGCGTAGGTCAGCTGGCTGTCGGACAGGGGCCTGCGCGCCCAGTCGGTGAAGCGGCTGGACTTGTCCAACTCGATCTTCAGCATCTGTCGCACCAGGGCGTCGTAGGCGATCTGCTCGCCGAAGCCCGCGGCCATGCCGGCCACCTGGCTGTCGAACAGCGGCCTGGGCATAGCCTTGAGGTTGTTGAAGATTTCCACGTCCTGGCGGGCGGCGTGGAAGACCTTGAGGATCGACTCGTCGCGCAGGACCGCAAGGAACGGCTCAAGGTCGATCCCGTCAGCCAGCGGATCGATGACCGCCTCGTGCGTGGGGGTCGCGGCCTGGATCAGACACAGCTTGGGCCAGTAGGTCGTCTCGCGCATGAACTCGGTGTCCACGGCGACGAAGGGCTGGCCTTTCAACTTGTCACAAAACGCCGCGAGTTCGGCGGTGGTGGTGATAGGCGTCATCGGGTAGCTATAGCCCCGCGTACGCCCGAGTCTGCAAGCCCGTGTTTCACGCACCCGTCAATTTTTGAAGATGAGGCCCAAACGCCCATGACCGAGCGGTCCAACGGTCTCACCTATGCGCAGGCCGGTGTCGACATCGACGCGGGCAACGCCCTCGTCGACAGGATCAAGCCCCTGGCCAAGGCCACGCGCCGTGCGGGCGCGGAGGCTTCGCTGGGCGGATTCGGCGCCTTGTTCGACCTCAAGGCCGCCGGCTACGAGGATCCGCTGCTGGTCACCACCACCGATGGGGTCGGCACCAAGCTGAAGCTGGCCATCGAAACCGGCCGTCACGACACGGTGGGCGTCGACCTGGTGGCCATGTGCGTCAACGACCTGCTGGCCCAGGGCGCCGAGCCCCTGATGTTCCTCGACTATTTCGCCACGGGAAAGCTGGACGTCGAGGCCGCGACCCGCGTGGTGGCCGGCATCGCCGAGGGCTGCCTGCAGGCCGGCGCGGCGCTGGTCGGCGGCGAGACGGCCGAGATGCCGGGCATGTACGCCGAGGGCGACTATGACCTGGCGGGGTTCTGCGTCGGGGCCGTCGATCGCGCCGGCGTGCTGCCGCGCCTGGGCGACCAGAAGGCCGGCGACCTGTTGATCGGCCTGGCCTCGTCCGGCCCGCATTCCAACGGCTATTCGCTGATCAGGCGCATCGTCGCCCAGTCGGGCCTGGCCTGGGAGGCCCCCTGCCCGTTCGCCGAGGGCCAGACCCTGGCCGAGGCGCTGATGACGCCCACCCGCATCTACATCAAGAGCGTGCTGCCGCAGATCAAGGCCGGACGGATCAAGGGCCTGGCCCACATCACCGGCGGCGGCCTGATCGAGAACCCGCCGCGGGCCATCGCCGAGGGGCTGGAAGCGCGCTTCGACTGGAAGGCCTGGGAATTGCCGCCGGTGTTCGCATGGCTGCAGCAGGCCGGCGGCGTGGCCGAACACGAACTGCGCCGGACCTTCAACTGCGGGATCGGCCTGATGCTGATCGTCGCGCCGCAGGATGCGCCCGAACTGCTCGCTGACCTGCTCGCGGCGGGCGAGAACGCCTTCGTCTGCGGCGAACTGGCCTAGCGCTTCTTTTCCAGCAGCAACTGGCCTTCGGTCTGCAGGCGGCCCTTCACCTTGCCGGCGATCATGCCGAGCAGGCCCGGCAGCAGCACCTCGATCCGGACGGCGGCGTCCATGACGTCCAGAGAGCCGCTGATCGCCTGGCCCATGACGTTGACGGCGAAGTTGAGCTTGTCGCCGGTCCAGCTTTTCTCCAGGTGGCTGGCCTGTCCGCCGAACTGGTTTCCGAACCGTGCGAAGCCGTCCTCGATCCGCCGGCGGGCTTCGGCCCTGCCGAGTTCATGGGGGATGGTGACGGTGATGGGCTTCGACATGGGGCGGCCTCCGCAGTCCTAACGCGCGATCGTGCATTTGGGCGCCAAGGGCGCGGCAGGCTGATCACGCACTCGGCGGCGCGGCCGGACGCGCCACGAACCTCCGGTGCGCGATCGGCCACAGGAGATTGATCGCCAGGCCGCTCATCACCAGGGCGGCGGCCTCCAGTTTCCACGGCGGCAAGGGCTCGCCCAGCCATAAGGCGGCGGCGGCCATGCCGAAGACCGGCACCAGCAGCGCCATCGGCGTGATCAGGGCCGCCGGGTGTCGCGCCAGCAGCCAGCCCCAGGCGGCGTAGCCGAAAAGCGTGTTGCCCACCGATTGATAGATCACCGCCGCCCAGGCGGCGGCCGAGGCCTGTGCGACCCCGTCTCTCATCGCCGGCCAGCCGTCGAAGATCAGGGCGAGCGCCAGCAAGGGCGGAATGGAGAACAGGCTCGCCCAGACGACGTAGGCCAGCATGTTGACGGGGCCGTTGGCCTTGGAGGCGATATTGCCGCCGGCCCAGCTGAGCGCGGCCAGCAGCACGAGGCCCAACCCCAGCGGGGTCGTGGTCCCGTCGGTATGCCGGAGGATGACGGCGAGGCCGACGCCCGCCAAGGCCAGGGCGATCCACTGGAAGCCGCGCAGGCGTTCGCGGCTGAGCCACATGGACAGGCCGATGGTGAAGAACACCTGCGTCTGCACCACCAGCGAGGTGAGGCCCGGCGAGATGTGGCCGTTCATGGCGATGTAGAGCAGGCCGAATTGCCCCGCCCCGATCAGCACGCCGTAGGCCGCCAGGTTGCGCCAGGGCACGGGCGGGCGCTTCAGGAAGAACACCGCCGGCACGAGGGCGAAGGTGAAGCGCAGCAGGGCGAAGGTCAGCGGCGGCAGTTCGCCGAGCGCCAGCTTGATGACGACGAAGTTGGTCCCCCACACCGCGACCACCGCCAAGGCGAGCAGGGCGTGGCGCCAGGGTAGGCCCGAGGCGGTCATGACCGTGGCCTGGCCCTAGTAACGGACAGCGCGGCCAATTTCATCGACGCCTCCAAATCCGCTCATCCCGGCGAAAGGACCTGACTTTTCCAGCCATTTGATTTTCTGAAGGAAAAGAAGGGTCCATTCCGCCTGTGTAGGAATTGTGCAGATAAAAATCTGCACGGTCGGCTGGAAGGAGCCAACCTTGGCAATTCCTAGCGATTCTCGCAACGGCTGACGACAGCCGATTGCGCCAGAGTGCGGCCCTGCCGCTGCGCGAAACCGCTATATGCGGCGGCGGCGAAAGACGCCTGAGAGTGTTGAACACGGCGATCATAGGTCTTCCTCCCGTCCGTACTCGTGGACGCCCTGGGCAGCCACCCGTAGCTTCACATGAAAGAGCCTGCCCGCGTCCGTCACACTCGCCTCGAACCGCTCGCCGTCTTCGCGCTGGGCAATGATCGCCACCAGCCGCTCACCCCGGTCCTCATAGTGGGCGTGGATGGCTAGCAGCTTGCGCAGCAGCCCGCCGAGAATCACGATGCGGCCGGAATCGGGGGAGGAGCGGGCCTCGGCGGGCCGCGTTCTCCGATAGGGCGCCTTGTACATGCACGGGACAATCAAGAGAGGTTGGCCGCCCACATGCAGCAGCGGCCAATCCCTGACAATTGCCGTCCTGGCGGCAGGCCGGAGCCCGCCGCCAAGGCGCGACCTCATGCGGCGGCCTCGGGCCGGGGCTCGATGAGCCGCAGGACGATCCGGCCGGTGAGCGGAACCGCATCGCAGTTCAGGTTGAAGCCCTTGCCGTCCTTGTTCGGCCAGGCCGCACCGATGGGTGTCCAGATCGCGGCCTTCCCGTCGCCGTTGACGCGGTAGAGCCGATGGGTCGGCTGGCGAGGCGTTTCGGCCGGAGCCGAAGGTTGGGGCGCTGGGGATTGGGACTTGGTGGCCATAGTGGTTTCTCCGTCATCCGCCGCGGGACCATCCCGCGGCTTCATGGGGAGCCAAGGCGCCAGGCCATGAGCCGGCGGTCACACCCCGCGCGTCAGCGCGCCCGAAGGGAGCGGAGCTGCACGGAGCCGAAGGCGGAGGAAGCGAGCTGGGTTGATCGGCGGCGGGCCTGGCGCAGAACGCTCACCGCTCGAAGCCGTGATGATCTTGGGAAGCCCTCAGGAGAAGCACTCGGCTCACCGAGTCGAACCTTCAGACAGCAGACGCTTGCCTCGGTTTTGTGATCGATGTACACAGAAACTGTGATCACCGGTCACAGACTTGCAGAGGGTTGATGGCAGAGCAGGACGACGAACTGGTTGGGATAAACGAGATTGCCGACATGGCCCGCGTTTCGCGGCAGGCGGTGGCGAACTGGCGCGTCCGGTTCAGCAATTTCCCCCAACCGGTAGTGGACCTGAAGGCCGGACCGATCTTTCGGAAGTCGCAAGTACGGGCATGGCTGCGAAAGAGGAGAGTCCCGATGGCCCAGGTAGTATCGACGATTAATTTGAAGGGCGGGGTCGGCAAAACGCACACGACCGTTGCAATCGCAGAGGTTCTCTCCGCCTATCGCAAAAAGCGCGTCTTGGTCATCGACCTCGATCCGCAAACCAACGCCACGACGATGCTGATCGGCGAAAAGAAATGGCAAAAACTCAATGAGAACGGCCATACGCTGGCGCTGCTTTTCAAGGACGCGCTCGATCCGGACAACGCCAAGTTCGAGCTGTCGAAGACGCTTCAAAAGAACGTCTCGGATGTCCGCGAGGCGCACAGCATCGACCTTCTGCCGTCGAGCCTCGACCTGATCGACGTCCAGGATCGCCTGGCCAGCATCCCTTCCGGCAAATTCTTTGAGGCCAATCCGATCGCGATTCTTCATCGTGCAGTGAAGGCGATCCTCGATGACTATGACTTGGTGCTGATCGATTGCCCGCCAAATCTAGGCATCATCACGCTCAATGGCCTGCGCATCTCCAACGGCTATATCATTCCGACTATCCCCGACATTTTGTCCACCTACGGCATCCCGCAGATCGTGAAGCGCATCGGGGAATTTTCCGACAAGATCGCCGAGACGATCGATCCTCTTGGAGTGGTGGTGTCGAAGTTTCGCGCCCAATCTACGGTGCATCAGAACACCACCAAGATGTTGCGACAGGAAAAGGATGCTCCCTGTTTCGAGACAGTAATTCCGGAATCAAACAGCATCTCCGGGTCGGCGGAAACCGTGCTGGGCGATCGCACCATCAAGCAGAAATATGGCTACAAGGGTGAACCCGAGAACTATCTGGCGCTGGCCGACGAACTCTGGGCGAAACTCTAATGGCGAAGGCTATGGGCGGCGAGCGACGTCTGAAGGCATTCATGGAGGTCGTTCTTGACGAAATGCGGGCCAACCCTGCGTTTGCCGAGCGCGTCGGCGCCGTTCTCGATCCACGTCCGAGTGGAGATCGCCCGCAGCAAGCTGACGGGTCACGTCCGCGTGCGCCGCGACTTCCAGCGGGGGGAGCGGTAAAGCGGGGCAACCGTCGCGCCCCTTCGCTGGTCGATCCGCTGACAGCAATTCAGTCCGGAGAGCAGCATCTACGGAGCCAACTCGCGCCGCTTGACCTGGAGCAACTCCGCGATGTGATCGCCGATCACCGGATGGATCCCAGCAAGCTCGCGATGAAGTGGAAAGATCGCGAGCGGGTCATCGACCACATCGTTGCGACCGCCGTTGAGCGTGGTCAAAAAGGCGACGCGTTTCGCGCGTGATTGGCTGAAGCCCCGCCACCAGTCTTGAACATGGCGGTCGGTCGGCGGCGGGCCCAGCACATGGTGTTTATCGCTCTTGAGGCCACGCCAGTCTGCCTATGGCAGAGGCCCGCTTGGCGCTTGAGCCGCGAAACTGTCAGAGCGCCGGGTTTGGCCGAACGAAAGCCTGCGGATGCTCACGCGACAAGGCGATGAGATCCCGCCGTGACCCCGTGATCAGGGCATGGACTTCCGGATGCTCCTCGCGCCAGATCAAGTGCTCCACCACGGCCAGTCTGGCGATGACCGACTCCAGGCTGACCGCGCCGGAGGTCGGCAAGGATTCCATCAGGGCCTCGCGCTTCTCGAACAGCGAGTCCAGGCAACCGTCGATGTCGCGCAGCTCCTTCGCCCACGGCAAGGCCTGCTGCTCGACCGGGCTGAGGTTGAACCAATCGTGCTTTTTCACGAGCCAGCTTTCCAGTTTCGCCCACCGGGTCTGGAGACGTTCGATCTTGGCGTTGATGGCCAGCCAGTTCGCACAACGTCTGGTTCCTTCATCCGCAGCGGCCAGCGCGGCGGCTGGCGGAATGACCGCCTGGGCGGCGGGCTTTGCGGCGCCGAAGGCCACAACCGATGTTCCTGCGATGACCGCGCGCCGGGACATTTCGGGCAGGCGCACGGTCTCGCCGCCCGTCTTTTGATGCGAGCCCATGACCGAAGTCCAATAATCACCTATGATCAGTTTATAATCATGGACGCGGCGCGCGGGTGTCAACATAAAATGATCTCTTACGATAATAAAATTATCATCACATGCTGACCGCTGCCCAAATCCGGGCGGCTCGCGCGCTGCTGGGCTGGAGTCAGCCTGCCTTGGCAAAAGCGTCGGGAGTGTCGCTTCCGACCATTGTGCGCATGGAGGGTGCGGTCGGTCCTGGCCGAAGCTCGGCCGCCAACGTCGAAGCTGTCCAGCGCGCCTTGGAGACGGCGGGCGTCGTGTTCCTGGAGGCCGACGGCGCGGGTGCGGCTGGACCCGGCGTGCGGCTCAAGCCGAGTTCATAGCCATCGCCGGCCCCGGTCGGTCATAGTGCGTTCGATCCATTGACCAACTGTCGTCTATAAACTACATATGATCGAACTGAAGCAGACCGAGACGTTTCGGAAGTGGTGGACGCGCCTGAAGGACAAGCGCGCCCTCGGTGTGATCTTCGCCCGGCTGGATCGCCTGGCCTACGGCCATGCGGGTGACGCGGAACCGGTCGGCGAAGGGATCAGCGAGCTGCGCATCCACTACGGCCCCGGCTATCGGGTCTATTTCCAGCGGCGCGGCGACACCTTCGTGATCCTGCTCTGCGGCGGCGACAAGAAAACCCAGGCCAGGGACATTAGGACCGCGAAGCGTCTGGCCGAAGAATGGAGCGAATGAAATGGGCGCGAAGCTGACCCCCTTTGACCCGGCTGAAGGCCTGACGACTGACGAAGCCATCACCGCCTTCATGGAAGAGGCCTTCAAGACCGAGGACGGGGGCTACATCGCCCATGCTCTCGGTGTGGTGGCCCGCGCCAAGGGGATGACGCAGATCGCCAACGAGACGGGGCTGTCACGCGAGCAGCTGTATCGGTCGTTCAGCGAGACCGGCAACCCGACGCTGAGGACCACTCTGGCGGTGATGAAGGCGCTCGGGATCAGCCTGACGGCGGCACCGGCCAAGGCGCGGCAGAAGGTCAAGAGCGCGGCGTGAGGCAGTGATCGGAGGCCACGTCTGCTTGATTTCAGAAGGTCGGCTTTCAGAATACGAGACAAATTCCCAAGGCGCCCATCTCGGACGCCCAAATGACGTAGGGCTTCGACTATTGCGTAACTGTAAGAACCAAATCAGCGATTCTAACGGCTTGCATATAATACCCTAGTTGACAGTCGATCGTAGCAACGCGCGGAGGGCCTGCGAAGCTGGCCCGGGTTCGTAAGGAGAAAATGGTGGCCGAACAAGCCGATCTGTTCGATAGCGAGCCCATTCTTGAGGTTGAGGATCAAGCAGAAGGCCTTGAGGACGTTGCCGCCGTCGATGGCCGTGTCGTTTCACAGTCTGTTGTCAGCGGGACCGATTGGACCGCCGAAACGATCATCAATCAGATTGATAAGGGCAACATCCAGCTGAATCCTAAATTCCAACGTCGAGACGCTTGGGAAGGACATCGCAAGAGCAGCTTTATTGAGTCCCTCATCCTTGGCCTTCCAATCCCTCAGATCGTTCTCGCGGAATCTCAAACCAAGCGAGGTTCCTACATTGTGATCGACGGGAAGCAGCGCTTGCTCAGCATTCGGCAGTTCGCCGCCAAGGCTGATGATCAGGTCTTCTCGCCGCTAAGACTGACGGGCCTCAGCATCCGCCGCGATCTTCACCTAGCCACGCTGGAGAGCCTTAGACTCGACCCTGCCTTCGCAGACGATGTCGCCGCCTTCGAAAATCAACCCATACGCACTGTGGTAATCAAGAATTGGGGCAACGAAGATTTTCTGTACCAAGTCTTCCTAAGACTCAATACCGGCAGTGTTCCGCTATCACCTCAGGAGTTACGACAGGCCCTGCATCCTGGTCCTTTCGTGGAATTCATCGAAGAAGCGTCTGCTGAGAGCCCGGGCTTACGTAAAGTGCTCAAGTTGAAGAAGCCCGACTTCCGAATGCGGGATGCCGAGCTTCTGACTCGGTGGTACGCGCTTCGGTATTTTGCGCCGGAGTACACTGGTGATCTGAAATCCTTCCTCGATCGCACATGCGAGACCCTAAACCTTCAATACGCCGAAGGCGCAGACGATTTGCACTCGAACCTGGAGCAATTTGAAGCCTCAGTAGCGACATCCTATAAAATCTTCGGAACACATAGCTTTCGGAAGTGGTCGAAGGGCTCCTACGAGCGGCTGTTCAACCGCGCCATCTTCGACATCATGACCTACTACTTCGGTGATCCGACGATCCGCGACGCCGCCGAGGTAAATGGGCCTGCTGTCGAAGCTGCATTCAAAGATCTTTGTCAAAACAATGCGGAATTCTTGGCTGCGATCGAGCGTACCACCAAGAGCATGGGCGCGACGACGGCGCGGATGAGTTTGTGGGCTGAGGTTCTTAGTCAGGCAACGGGCATTGAAGTTCGCTCCCCGCTCCCTCGCATCGCCTAACCCATGCCCCGCTCGGCGAGATTTAGGGAATTACAGCGTCGCCTGAACGAACTCCGTAGACACATGCTGCCGGCAGAATTCTCGGCGATCGGCGCCTATAGTGCGAGAGAACTTGACCGCGCTCGCGGTTTTCGACTGCTCGCCCATGCGGAGATCGAGGCCTTCATAGAGGACGTCACGTTCGATGCGGCGAAGGCGAGCGTCTCAAATTGGGTTAATCGCCGCGTGACGAGCGACACGCTTTTTTGCCTGATCGCTCACTACCACCAAGGTTTCACCACGGGTGCCAGCGAGCCGCCGCCGTTCCCCGACACCAGCCGGCTAAAGGTCAAGGAGGCCATCAAGGAAGTCGTTACCGTCGCCCTGAAGCAATATCGAACGATCCAGGAAAACAATCACGGCGTTAAGGAAGACAATCTCTATCGCCTTATACTTCCGATCGGCGTCCGCAGGGACGATCTCGATCCGCTTTGGATTACCAATCTAAACGAGTTCGGCAAACAGCGCGGCGATGTCGCCCATAGGGCCGTAAGGGTTCAGCAGCAAATCGATCCACGAACCGAGTGGCAGGTCGTCACCGATCTTGTTGTCGGATTGAAAAGGCTCGACGAGCTGATCGGCGCGCTCATCTAGACGCTCCATACTGCGCGCTGTTACCGGCCGCTTTCCACTCTCGTGTCGACGTTCGGAAGTGCCGGCATTGGTACAAAGCTACTTCAAGGTTGAATTCGGCTTAGAGCCCGGCGCCAACGTGACGATGCAACGTTGCGCCTTTCCAGTCCGCGCCACCGCCGCACGGCAGGCATCGATCACTTCGCGGTTGTCGCTGACGAGCTGGGCATCGGCGACGAAGTGATCCCAGCCTGTTGGATTGGCCGACCGCATCAGATCGCCGCCCGCCGTCCAGCGGTCTTCATGCATCACCAGAGCCGCGACGCGCGCGTTGAGCCCGAGCGGCAGGAGCCCGGCGATTATCGGGGACAGCACCACGCCTACGGCAAACGCGGCGCCCCCGGCCCAACACAGCAGGCGGAACTGCCGGTCCTGCGCCCAGGCCTGGCCGACGATGCCTGACAGCCGCGAGCGCTCACGCTCGGCCTCCTGGGCGGCCCGATCGAGCCTCTGCGCCGCTTCCCGCACCAGCACGGTCCCGGCGTTGGCGATGGCCTGACCCTGCTGCTCGGGGGTCAGCCGCAACGCCGGCGACTGAAGCACCGCCTCCAACTGCTCGCCGAGTTCGTCCAACCCCTTGCCGATGACGGCCAGGTCTTCGCTGTAGTCGGGCGGTCGGCTTTCGCGGATTGCGCCGGGTAGGGCTTCTATCGCCCGGCGCAGCACCGAGACCTCGGCCCGCAAGTCCTCGAACGCTTGGGCGGGATCGCCCGCGTGCTCAACTGCCATCCTGACTCTCCACGCCCGCTACAGCGACATGCCTCGATCCCGGCTTCGCCCAACCTCCATGGTCGCGCGCTGCACCGTCGGCGCGGCGAGCACTCGGGCAAGCGTCGATTGCGGCCCAACGCCCAAGGCAGGCGCACGCGAGCGCACTAGGGATTCGAGCTGTGAGTCGCGCTTCAGCCCGCCTGCCATGACCTTCATGCGGTCCTCCAGGCGGTGGCGCGCGTCGCCATGCCGCCAGCCGTCCAGCCGGTCGCGCTGGGCCTCCAGCCGCTTCCATTCGTTCACGAACCGGCCGGCCTTCAGCCCAGGATCGCGCCGCACCTGCTCCTCATGACGGATAGCGCCGGCCAGCTCGGCGCCGCGCTCCGGGCCGCGGAGATCCCGCATCGCCCGCCAAGTCGCGGGCTCGTGGCGCAGCGCATTGTGCAGGTCTCGCACAGAGCCCGGCTGTGCTCCGTCCAGCGCGCGGGCCGCCGCACGCTGTTCGCGCTTCTGATGCTCCAGGATCGGCAAGGCCTGGGAGCGCATTCGCTCAACGTCGTCCAAGGCCCGTGCGTAGCGCTCGGCCGCCTGCGCCAGCGGTTGCGCCGGCGCCGGCACTGGCGACGCGCGATCCCGCTGAGATAGGGGCAAGTCCGCGATGCGCCCGATCTCCGGGGTGAGGCGCCGGGCGTTCAACGTCAGGCCGTCGAACATGCCTCGCTTGCCGCTGGGCTCGACTTGCGGCGCGGCGCGATCACGCGCCGCCCGCTGCATGTCCTTGGGCAGGACGATCGGCTGCTCGAGCCCGCGTCGCGTGGCGTAGTCCAGGGTGGCTTCTTTCAATCCGGTGCGCGAGAGGCGCGCGGACAGGGCGTCCACATCCTTGAATTCGTCCCGGCCGGCGTAGAGTGTCACCGCATCCCGGTGGCGCGTCATCGCGACATAGGTCAGGTGCCGATCCATCGTGCCCGACGCTAGGACGTAGGTCCGGTCCACCGTCGCGCCCTGGGCCTTGTGGATGGTGGTGGCATAGCCGTGATCCACGGCCGCATAGTCGGCCATCGACACCGACACCCGGCGGCCCTGGCCGGAGCCGTTGGCGTTGTCCAGGCGCACCTCCAGCCGGCCGGGCTCGGCCCGCTCGACCGTGCCAAGCATGCCGTTCTTCACCGCCAGATCGCGATTGTTTTCACGGAACAGCAGCCGATCGCCGGCCGCGAACGCCCGCTCGCCTTCCGTCGTCTGATAGAGATGCTCGCCCCGGAGTTCGCCTCGGCCCTGGCGCACGGTGCGGATCGCGTCGTTCAACTCCGTCACATCAACCCGGCGATGCGCCAACACCAACCGCGAGCCGTCCGGTCGCGCATCCATGTCGGCGATCAGGTCGCCGATGATCGCCTGCTGGGCCGCACCCTCGAACCGGACGGCGCCGCGCTCGGCGTAGGCGGCCAAACCCTCGGTCGTGCGATGGCGCGCGAAGTCCACGGACGCCTCTCGCTGCCAGCCTTCGCGCTGCCGGCGGATTTCACCCAACTCGACGAAGCCGGCGCGTTCGGCCACGGCACGGAACGCCGCCCCGGGTCCGATGGGCTGGAGCTGTTCGGGATCGCCGACCAGCACCACCTTGGCGCCGGCGCGATCCGCCTCGGCCAGCACGCGAGAAAGCTGACGGCTTCCGACCATCCCGGCCTCGTCGATGACCAGTACGGTTCGGGCGCTGAGCACGTCGCGTCCGCGTTCCCAACTGCGCTCCCAGCTCGCCAGGGTGCGGCTGCGGATACCGGAGGATTCCTCCAATCCCTCAGCCGCTTTGCCGGCCAACGCCGCGCCCATGACCTGGTAGCCCTGGGCCTCCCAGGCCTGGCGCGCGGCGCCGAGCATGGTGCTCTTGCCGGCGCCGGCGATCCCGACCACAGCCTCGATGCGTTCGGGGCTCGTGATGTGGCGAACCGCCTGGCGCTGCTCCTCCGCTAGGAATGGCCGATCGGCAATGGCCTGCTCGACGTTGCGCCGGCTCACCCCGAACGTCCGGCTTTCCGCCATCCGGTCGGCGCTGTCGGCCATCTGCCGCTCGACGGCGATCATCTCCTTGGTGGAGTAGCGGGCTGGCTCCAGGGTCCGGCCGAATTCGTCCCTTTGCTCGGGCCGCAGCTCGACCAGCGCGGGCGACGCCATCGCCTTGGTGAAGGCCGATTGGAAGGCGTCAGGATCGTCGATGTAGCGGTGCAGCGTTCGCGCCACGTCGGTGCGGTCGAAGACGCTCTTTTCGTTGGTGACGAGGGTCAGCGCCTGTTCGGGCTTTTCGCGGATCAGTTTGGCGTTTCGCCGCGCCTGATCCTCGTCCTGACGGGCGCGCACCACCGACTTGCGGCGCCGGTCCATCTGGGTGGCGTGAACACCCATGTGCTGGGTCGGCTCGATCTCCAGACCGCAATCGCGATGGGACCGATGGTCGATGCGGATATCGTGGCCCGCTAGCGCCAGATGGCGGTTGGCGCGATCTTCCCAATCCATGCGGATGTCGCGGAGCTGGTCGTGCGAGGTCGGCAGGCCCAAGGCGCTGAGCCGCTTGTTCTCCAGCTCCAGGTCCGTCTTCTCGCCCAGCCCGTCGTGCTCGACCTTGCGCGTGGTCAGCATGATGTGGGCGTGGTGGTTCCTCACATCGGTGTCGCCGTGTGGGCTGTGGATCGCGAAGTCCACCGCGACGCCATAGCGGTCGGCCAGGTCGTGTGCGAACTCGCGGGTCAGCTCCAGCCGCTGGTCGGCGGTCAGCTCATGGGGGAGCGCAACTTCGATCTCGCGCGCCACTCGGGCGTCCTTGCGCTTCTCCGCCGCCTCGGCCGCGTTCCACAGTCGCGACCGATCCTGCGCCCATTCGGCGTCCGATCCTTCGGGCAGGACGATCTCGGTGTGCTCGACGCCCCGCCGGTGGGTGAAGTCGTGGGTCAGGCCGTCGCGTTCATTGGTGAGCTTCTGCGAGGCCCGATAGGCGGCGGCGGCCACGGCGCTGCGTCCACCGCTGCGGCTGATCGGCTTCATCGCCAGGTGATAGATCGCCATCACGCACACTCAGGTCGCGCCGCGCACAGCGGCGATCCTGGCGGGCCAAGGGTGCGCAAGCCCCATACGGCCGTCGGTCCGTCGATCTGACGCTATCAAGCACCGAGTTGCGCAGCAACTCGTAAGTGCGCCCTTCGCTAGTCTTCGCCTTGCTCAGACGCTCGGGGTGGCTCGCTTGTAAACAACCTTGGCAGTGGATCGCGGATGGTGCTGAGCAACCAGCGGGATAGATGCCCGATAGAATCGCGGACATCCGACATTCGGAAGGTACGGATGGCGCCTAGTCTTCGCAACACGGCCGCGATGACCTGCCGAACGCTCCGGAGCTGGTGACGACCAAGGCGAGACCGGTTATGGTGGATGCCGCGAGGGGGGCTTGCATCGGGAGAGCACGATGGCAAAGCGGTCGATCGCCGAGCGTCTGGCGCAACTGGAAGCCCAGCGCAAAACCCTCCAGACCAAGCTCGGGAAGCAGGAGCGCGCCAAGGATACGCGCCGCAAGGTGCTGCTCGGCGCCTTCATCCTTTACCGGCTGGAGAAAGGTCAGGACGCCTTTTCCAAGGAGGAGTTGCCGGACTGGCTGCGGCGCGAGCTGCCCGGCTTTATCACCCGCGAGGACGACGCCGCACTGTTCGTCGATCTGCTCGGCAAACCTGCCGGCAAGGCGCGGCCGCCCGAGAAGAGTTCGGGGGCGGCGTCCGCTCACCCGCCGGCCTGAACCGCGGCAGCCGATGCCATGAGATACGTCTCGCTCGCGGTCTATCTGGTCGTCGGCTTCCTCATCGGCAACACGATCGCCGACCTCATCGTCGCGATCGCGATCCCGACGTGGCGCAATCACCTCGGCCAGACGTTGCTCATCCTTCTGTTCGGGGGAGCAAGCGCCCTCGCCGGTTATGGTGCTTGGCGACGAAAACTCGCGCCGATCCAGACGGACGTGCATGGCTCGGCCCAGTGGGCGACCGACCGCCAGGTGCGGGCCGCCCTTGGCCAGGGCGACGGACTAATTGTTGGGCGCGAGCCCAAGCGCGGCGGCCAGCTCCTCCGCTACGGCGGCCCGGCGCACCTTGTGACCATTGCACCTACGCGCTCCGGCAAGGGCGTCGGCGCGATCATCCCGAACCTGCTGACCGCGAACCGCTCGATCATCTGCGTTGATCCGAAGGGGGAGAACGCCCGCGTCGCCGCCCGCACCCGCGCGCAGTTCGGCCGCGTTCAGGTGCTCGATCCTTTCGAGATCACCGGCGAACTGACGGCCGCCTACAATCCGCTCGACCTGCTGAACGCCAACAGTCCGGACCTGGCCGAGGATGCCGCGCTCCTGGCCGACGCTCTGGTCTACGACCCGCCGGCGCACGCGGGCGAAGCGCACTGGAACGAGGAAGCCAAGGCGCTGATCGCTGGGTTGATCCTACACGTCGTCTGCAATCGCGAGCCCGACCGGCGCACGCTCGGCGAGGTCCGCAACCTCCTGACCGCGAGCCCGGACGAGCTCTTAGCCGCCCTTACCGAGATGCAGAACAGCCTCGCCGCCGACGGCCTCGTGCGCCGCGCCGCCAACCGCCATCTCGGCAAGAGCGACCGCGAAGCGACCGGCGTGCTGTCGTCCGCGCAGCGCCACACGCATTTCCTCGACAGCGCGCGCATCAACCGCGGCATGACGCATTCGGACTTCCGTTTCGGCGGCCTGAAGTCAGAGCGCTCGACCGTGTTCCTGGTGCTGCCGCCCGAGCGGCTGGAGACGCATGCCCGCTGGCTGCGATTGCTCGTCGTTCAGGCCTTGCAGGACATCGCGCGCACGCCGGAAAACGGAGGGCCTCCGGTGCTCTTCCTGCTCGATGAATTTGCCGCCTTGGGCCGGCTTGAACCCATCGAACGGGCCTTCGGCTATATGGCTGGATACGGCGTGCAGCTCTGGCCGATCCTCCAGGACATGCACCAACTCTGGAGCACCTATGGCGAGCGCGCCGGCACCTTCCTCTCGAACGCCGGCCTGCTGCAGGTCTTCAACGTCGCCGACGTCGAAACGGCCGGTTGGGTGTCGCGCTCAATCGGCGCCACGACGGTCGCCTACGAAACGTCCGGCACGAGCATTTCGCGTCCGCCGACCCAATTCTTCAGCACGCACAGCACGTCGACCACCACGCACCTGGCGCGCCGCGATCTCATAACGCCGGATGAAATCATGCGGCTAGATCCGTCGTTGGAAATCCTGCTCCAGCCCGGCTTGCCGCCGATGTGGGCGCACAAAATACGCTATTACGCCGACCCGGACTTCGTTGGACTATTCGAACGATAGGGTAGCGATCCAAAGAACTGACGTAGGACTTCTTGTAGCTTGGCATCATTACGGGATTCGCATTCCCACACTGTCAGCACGTCGAAGCCGAGGGAGCGGAGGGCAGCTTCACGGGCCGCGTCCCGCGACCGATTGCGCGCCAGCTTCTCTGTCCAGTAGGTCGTGTTCGACCGCGGGGTAGAGGCGAGCCGACAGCCCTCGTGGGCATGCCAGAAGCAGCCGTGGACAAACACGGCCCAATGTTTCGCCTTGTTCGCGAGGTCCGGCTTGCCGGGCAGGTCTGTTACGTGGATGCGGAAGCGATGGCCAAGCGCGTGAACAGCAGCCCTGGTCTTGATTTCAGGAGCCGTGTCCTTGGAGCGGATCCGGCCCATCATCTCGGACCGTGTCAGCGGCATCCGCATGCGGCGCGGCGCAATCTTCGCCAGCCCGGATCTGCGTGCCATCACTGGGCGACGGTCGCGGAGATGAGCGCTGGGATATCTGCCTCGCTGTACACGCAGGTTGAGACGTCCGCCCGCAACCGGCCGTCCGGCCTGAGCTGTGCCGATACCATTCTGATCGCAGTCCCTCTCGGGCAGCCGGTCAGATCTCCATGCACTGATTTCCTGAAGGCGATTGGCTGCGCCCCTTGGACGGAGCGTGGCCCCGTAAAAGCGAACGTGACGGCGTAAAGATCACCGTCCTGCCCCGGGTCGATCAACACGATGTTTCCTCTGGCGGCTGGTTCTCGGAACTCTGGCGACCCGGACTGGTCGCGCCATTTCCAGAAGGCCGGACAGATCAGCTGGTATGGGCAGGAAGCACATGCAATGAGCCCCGGCTGTGCTAAATCGCCTGGAGGCCTCCCCGCGTCCAACGCGCGGTTCATGACCTCAAGGCTCCCGATTGCCGCATCGGCCTCTTGTTCGCACCGCTCGCGAACAACCTTTTCTTCGAGCACCTGGCCAGACGCCGCGACAATCCTCGCGGTAGCCGGCCACGCTCCAGTCGTCTCAGCCACGAGTACGGCATACAGTCTGAGCTGCCGCCAGAAGCTCTCCAGTACGTCGGCGGCCTCACTCCAGGCGGGGTCCGGCAGGGTCGACTTGTATTCGGTAATGGCTCGCTGATTGAAATGGTCGGGCCTTCCGGCGAGCCGGCCGCCACGGGCCGTCAGAAGATACTCTGCTTCCCCCGGAGCCGTCGTCGCCGGGGAGCTTTGTTGAGTTGCCGCCGGCCGACTGCGAGCAGCAGCCAGCGCGGATGCGATTGCGCGCTGGCGGACGAGGTAGTAGCCCGGCCAGCGTTCCGGGTTCGCATAGCGGGCGTCTAGCGGGTGGCCTGCAGCCGCCTTGATCGCGGTTTCAATCGCCTCGCTCCACACCTGCAAGGCCGAGCCTTCATCGGTCGGGGCGCGGGACATCAAGCGATGAAAAGCTGTCCCAAGCCACGCGCGCGGGCTGTGAAGCACCCAGTCGTCAGCCTCACGGGAGACGCTCAGTGCCGCACGGAGACCGCAGAGCCGCATGTGAGACCACAGTGTCGGACTCGTGCGGCTGGCGGTGCGAAGCAGGAGCGGGGACAGCATCTAGGCCGGCCGGCGTAGTGCTTCGAACACAGAAATGAAGCTCCACAATGGATCTACGCGAAGGCCGCGGTTCCGTTCGGCGTCATCCCAAGCCGCCGCGACTTCCGGACCGGCGCCTGCCCGATCCGTTAGCCACAGCGGATGGGTGACGATGATGGCCTCCGTCCCGTTCGTCAGGCCTGGTAGACCGGCAAACTGAGTTCGGGTGAAACCAGGTCGGGCTGCTTCGAGCGTGACCGCGGCCAAGTCCGCCACCCGACTCCAGAGCGGTGACGCCAGAGAAATCGGGCTGTTTGCGTCGAGCGCCAAGCTCGCCATGTCAATGGCGAGGCGCCAGTCCAGAAGATTGTGGTAGGCGAGGTTGCTGTAGCTGCGCAGACAGTCGGGACATGAGGTGTCGCAGGAGCTGGCGTGGTCGTGGTCGACGAGGCGGTCGTGGAACTGCCAGTGGGTGTTTTGGGCGATCATCTGAAGAAGCTGCTCAGCGATCGCCGGCTCGCCCAAGTGGGTCGCATACCCCGCCCCGTTCTCCAGCGTGTCGCATAGGAAGATTTGCCCGACGACCGAACCCAGGGCGGGATCTTCCTGGCTCCGAATTCCCGCTTTCAGCTCGTAGTCCTGAATGTCCAGATTAACGGCGGCGGCGCGTCTCAGCATGAATGACAGAGAGTAAAGCGCCGCGCGTCCGGCCGGCGTTCGCGGGTCGGCTGCGCGTCCCGGCCCGTAGTCGCGCACGCCGAGCAACATCATGTCCGTCTCGCTGATCGCCGCGAGAGCGCAAGTGGTCACGGCGTTCGTCGCGACCATCGGTGCCCCGGGCCGGCGGCCGACGGATGCAGCATGCTTCTCCTCCGCCGCGTTGGCAGCGCCCACATCCACCATGGCGCCGCGGGCCCACGGCTCCTGGGAGAGATGAAACAGGCGGCCCCCATTGTCATTGATGACGTGAAGGCGGCCCTGCCCGGCACCGATGTCGAAGTTCCGGTGCTGCCCAATGCCGAACGATGGTCTGCCGACCTTTGGCCGGGCCGCCCGTGGGACGAAGTCGAAGACTCCATCGTAGTCCCGCGCTTTTGTGAAGTAGCTCACGAACCCCTTAGGCTGGCGCAAATCCAAGGCTTGAGAGTCGCGGTCACCCGTTCCCGACGGAGCCCCGCAGACGGGGCAGGTGGCGCTATTCGGGTTCACTGTCTCGACGTGCTGGCAGTTGCCGCACAGCCCGACCATGACAGGGGGACCAAGAGGATTGGGATCCGGCACCGCCATAGGCCCCTGTGGGATGTAGTAGCCGATCCCGATCGCGGTGTGGATCGTCCGCTCCTTCACTGTCTCCGCGCCGGGTGCAAACATGCTGACAGCGAGTTCGAGGTCGCGATCGACCGTGTTGCGTGGTGGCCAGGTCTGAGGCTGCCGGTGATAGAGGAGGCGCGCCCGCGTCGGAAATCCGAACATCGGGAGAATGCCCCTGTTGGCGAGGCGCTCGCTGAGTCCGATCTGCACCAGGACCGGGTCCTGCGATGCGGCAGTCACCTCGCCGACCAAGTTGGTCATGACCCACGCAACCGCGTCAGCGCGATTTGAGGCCACAGCCTCAAGGCGGGTCTGAACCAGCAACGCGTCGCAGATCGCCTCCACTAAGGGCCGGTTTGCCACGATCCACGCATTCACGACATCGCCGACAGTTCCGCCAGTGTAGCCCGTCGGCGGGTTGTCGGGCGGGAGATTCCAAGCGGCAGCCGTTCCAAAGGCGCCGTGGACGCTGTCGCCCGCAGTACCGGCGAAGAGCCCTAATTCTCCAAACGCCTGCCTCAGCACTTCCTTCGCCAACACCCGGCGCAGAATCTGAAGGCGATTGGTGTCAACGTAGGGGGGCGGTGGCGGATCGGCGGTAATACGCTCTGGCCGCTGGAAGTAGTAATCATCGTGACTGCGGCCCCTGCACAGGGTGAGGGCCAGCGAAAGGGCTGCGCCACGCCGCCCAGCACGACCGACGCGCTGCTGATAGTTGAACCGCATTGGCGGCATGTTGGCCATCATCACCGCCAGCAGCGAGCCAATGTCGACACCCGCCTCCATCGTGGTCGTGACACTGAGTAGGTCGATATTGTCGGTTAGGCCGAGTTCGTCTCCGACAGTGATATTCTGGAACAACCGCTGTCGGTCTCGGGCGAGCGTCTTGTCCGTCTGTCCAGTCATCTCCGCGCAGTTGAGGCGAAAGATCGGACCAGCCTCTGTGGCAAGCCAGCGGTAATAGTCGAGTTCTTGGCCCTCATCGTCAGTGCCAATCACACTCGCAGCTCCAAGCGGGGTCATGCAGCCGCTGCAAATCCCGCCGCTGTGATGCAGATGCACGCGGGAGCACCTGACGCATTCAAAGTAGGATTGCCCCGCGTCGGCGACAAACAGTCCCCGAAAAAGCAGAATGCCCTGACTGAAGACTCCGGCTGCCGTCAGCAGGTTTGTGACGTCTCGCTCGAAGTCCGTCGGCGTGATCGAGTTCAAATTCGCGACGGCTTCCAGATAGTCGCGAGCGTATTTCGGCAGCCGATCATCGTCGGCCGTCGCGCGGTGGGTGTCGATTCTCCGTCGCTTACCCAGCATGCGAATGCAGCTATCGGCGGCCTCCTGATGGACTGGGCTCGGGGCGGCAAACGCGAGACGATCGGTGGTTACACACCCAAGCTTGAGTGCTTCGAGATCCCGCCGACCTCCGGAAAACAGGGTCTCCGCGACCGCCTCGCGGGCTGCTGTCAGGAGCCGGGTACGGTGGTCAATCTCCGGGCCGCTGAGGCCGGGCTTGTAGTCAGGCGGTACGAGGTTCCAGTCAAAGAGCCGCTGCCATTCACCTTGATGGTCGTCGAGGTCGGTCCACATCACGCTCCTGTCGACGCCACCAGGGTTCATGCCCGTCGCCAACAGCCTTCTGGCCGCGTCATCCTCCAGGTCGGTGACCCTTGAGAGGCCCGATCTGGCGTGAGCCAGGGTTCTGTCCGCGAGCTGCTGCATCGTGAGGCCACCAATCGCGGAGGGCATTCCGCGCATTGAGGGGATGCGGACCGAGAGGATCGCCGTCGCTTCGCGCTGACGCCCAATTGCGAAGGCCGCCGCCAGGGCAGCATCTGCAACCGACAGGACGTTGCCCTGCACCTGCTGATGGAACGCCTCGGCCGAACGCGTGCAGTCGGCCATTCCCGCCACGAGCGCCTGGCGCAGCGCATCAAGCCAATGGGACTTTGCGACGCCTACAGCGAGCTTTGCCGCATCTTGCCGACTGTCCGAAAAGAGCACGAGCTTGCGCCTGGGATCCTCCTCGGGCCGCCCAGCCTGAACTTCCGGCGGGGCGATCTCCCTCAACAAAGAGTCCGAGAGAACCTGCGCAATCTTTTGAAAGCCTGTGCGTTGGGTGCGGACCGGCGCCGAACTGGTCAGCCGGCTCCAATCGGCTTCACAGTGTGGGCACAGAGAGGGGCGTTCGTTACGGGCGCTTGGCGCAAGGGCCCGTGGCGGGACTGGAACTCGGTGCAAGTCCGCCACGTGATAAAGCCAGCCAGTGGCGTCGGCGCTCCGCCTGGCGATTTCGAGTTCGCCGGTTCGATCATCGTATCGGGCCATCCGCCACTGACGTTGGACGCCCTCCTGCCGCCAGGTGCTGCGCTGAGGCTGACGGAGAGTGCCGTCATCGAGGCGTGCGGGCCAGTAGACCGCGTAGTTCTCGTAGTTCCGATCGTTGGCCGAATGATCGGGCGCCTTTTCGATGTTCGGATCGTCGGGAACAAGCGACCAACCATTCTGGCCCAGCGTCCGACGATAGCCGCCAAAAAAGACGTCTCCGCATGGCTCGCAGTAGAGCAATTCCAGCACGCGCGAGCCGCAGTCGCAGGTGGTCGTTGGGCGGTCGAACAGGCGTCCCACCGGAATGTTCGCTTCCGTCCAGTGCGCACCGCTGCAAGTCGGATTTGTGCAGGCCCAAATGCCCTGGACGTTTCGGAAGAAGAGATGCACCCGCGCCGGCAGAAGAGGCGATCCCGCCTGTGACTGCGCCGTTGGGACGGCCATCACCAGCGCGGCGGCCGCAGCCGCGGCCCGTTCCGGTATTTCCCCGGGAAACAAGGCCTGCCCAAGGGCGCTAATTGTGCGTGGGGTCACGGAAGGGCTTTCATCGGGCCCTTCGTTGCAGGCAGCTCGAATTGCTTCCAGCGCCCCGGCCTCTGTCAGGGCGGCGCCGAGCTGCTGAGCGGGTGTATGGCTAGGGTCAGGAGGGCCTAGGGAAGCGGCTGAGGCGAAGTTGCTAACGGCGTCTCTAAGCTCGTCGTCAGATTCCGCGACGACACCGGCGCCAAGTTGAATGATGGGGTCGGCCAGGCCCGACAGCCGGCCGACTGCGCCACTGGGAAGTGGTTCTGCACCGCCGCGGACCAGGTTGAAGGGTCTGGACCGACCGAAGAACTGACGAAGGTAGTCCTGGGCTCTGGTATCGTCATCGCCGAGCGACGCACTGGACGCAAGGATGCGGAGCTGCGGATGATCGGGGTTCAGCCCGAGCCGCTGATAGAGGACTCTGAGAATATACCCGACCTCAGTCCCGGGCGTTCCGCGGTAGGTGTGGAGCTCATCGACTACGAGGTGGAAGACATGGGTTGGATCACTCTCTAGCCACTGCCTGGTAGCGTCGAAAATCTGATTCTCAATGTCCCTCATCAGCATGATGTTGAGCATGCTGTAGTTGGTGATCAGGACGTCAGGTGGAGAATCCTGCATGTCCCAACGGCTCCACATCTCGCCGCCATCGAAGCGTGGGAAGAACCGCTGTGCATCAGTGCCGGCCACGCGGCTAGCCAGCGAACTCAGCCGCTGAAGCTCCTTTCTCAGGTCCGCTTCGGCGCCATCTCGCAGAGGGCTTCCAGAGATCGGCGTCCAGCCGGTGTAACGCCCAAACCAGTAGCGATTGCCCGGGCGATTGGCGGCGAGCCAAGCGCGAACTGCGTCTCCATCTAACGCCTGCCGAAGACGCGACATCTGGTCTTCAGCGAGCGCATTCAGAGGATAGAGAACTAGCGCACGGACCGCTGCGGGACGGATGGCCTGCTCGTGCGCCCGCTGGGAGATGCGAGGATGATGGACCCGGTTCGCTGAGCCGGGTGGCGGCGACATAGACCACCAATCGTTCCTCGGCGCGGCGGGGATCGCGCCCCACCCGGTCGATTCTCGGACCAGCGCGGCGAGCACAGGAAGGTAGATTGCTTCGGTCTTTCCCGATCCCGTGCCGGTCAGGATTACCGTGTCCGTCTCATCAGCGACGCTTGATCGCAACATTTCCTGCTGGTGGCGGTAAAGCTCGATCGGTCCCCCTTGGCGCGGGAGGAAGAGTCCCTGTTCGGCGACCGCGGCGAGGTCGGCGATCTCAGGGGGATTCCACTGGCGAGCACCATGCAGAACTGCGGCCGTAGCCCCGCGCACGTCGTTTCCGCTGAGGACATACCCCGGCT